>ERZ1034928.350-NODE-350-length-23652-cov-7.820189_pt1 | contig 23652 bp, 19 predicted proteins | sample MGYA00520627_ERZ1034928 | MGnify/ENA primary metagenome ERZ1034928 (study PRJEB33766, sample SAMN09781755) | gut metagenome | biome: gut microbiome | host: Homo sapiens | place: Madagascar | study: EMG produced TPA metagenomics assembly of the PRJNA485056 data set... | reverse complement strand
TTCTCTTTTCTTCCGCTTGCCGTGCTTCGATTATTGATTGTTTTAGTTCATCACGCAATTTTTCGCACTCTTTTGCTTTATCGTCCGCGTCTTTCCAGCCGTGAATAGAATTAAACAAAGAAATCGCTTTGTCATAACCGGTTACGCTATTAGATTGCATTTTTGAAACTGCGTCATCGTAAACAGCGTCGTTTATATGCGCCTGTGCTTTTTCCGGCGTTATTGATTTAAGTAAATCGTGTGCGCAGCCGCATTTGCGACAGCGTTTATCTCTGACAAGGCTGTTTGCACAGCCGCAGCTGCAAAGCCACAGGTCTTTATATTCACACACGGCATAAACACACTTGTCGTTCGTAAGTTTTTTAAACTCCGATGCCGTATCGTTATTCCACCCGTCTGTTTTGCAAAGTAAGTGTTGTTCCGGAACGCTTTCGGAATAATCAAGATTTACTTCCCCGACCGTATTATCATAGTAAACAACCTCATCAATATGCACGGAAAATGACCGAACCGTATTGTCATGTAATAATATAGGTGTTTTTGCTCCGAATTCCTCGTCGATGCTACTGCAAAAATCAAGATATTGATATTTCACAGGTTCGCTTGCTTCTTTACCCGTCACATAATAGGCTTTCAGTGTAACACTGAGAGCTTTTATTTCTTTATCACTTATGTTCCGAAATTTAAGCTGCACAAAAACACGGTTTGTATTATTATCCAGTGTAAGAACACCGGCTTCGATTATAACGGGACTGCCCTCCGCGTACAGATTTTTGGGCAGCGAAAAAAGCTTTGTATACCTCTCCGACATCTCTCTCACCTCTTAAAACTTATATTTCTGGTAATTCTTCCGGTGCAGGTTCTTTTGTTTTTGCCTCGGCAACAATCTGCTTACCTCTGTCGGGAAGCGCGATAACCATAAGATACCCGACAAATCCGAGGGCACACACACCGCAAATGAAACACCACCAGAAATAGATTTTTTCGTGATGTCCTTTAAGCTCTGCAATTCTCTGAAATTGAGAAGCAATAAAGAAATCAACTGCAATAATGATTGCAGCCCCATAAATTATCAGAAACCAAAAAAGATACTCGTCCATTTCTTTTTTCTCCTTGTCTTATATTGTAAAGCGATTATAGAACAAATTGTTCTAATTGTCAATAGAACAGTATGCTTTGATGTATAATTTTTTTTGGTGATGTCATTTGAAATTCACAAGAATTCGTGATTTAAGAGAAGACGCAGATTTAACACAGACAGAACTCGGGAAACAAATCAATTTACCCCAGCGAACATATGCATATTACGAAAGCGGCGAACGCACCGTACCGCCGGAGGTTTTAATTGCACTTGCAGATTTTTATAATGTTTCGGTCGATTACATACTCGGTCGCACCGATACGAAATAAGCACGAATTTTTGCCTGCACACATTTTACACATTACCTTTTATACAATTGCGCTCTTTCCCTCTTTTTTCCGCGATAGTATTGTAGGTCATTTTGACATAATATAAGTAGGGTGATTATAAATGGATCTCGGAAAAAGGTTACAGGAACTGCGGCGCGAGCGCGGATACACACAGGTAAAAATGCAAATGCTCACCGGAATAGATCAAAGTGATTATTCAAAAATAGAACGAGGACACCGCTACTACACTTTCGAGCAGTGTATAAAAATCGCGAGCGCCCTCGACACAAGTATGGACTATCTCGCCGGTCTTACCGATGAAAAAGCCCCGTACATACGCCGCATTTCAACGAACGAAACAGAATAATAAAAACGATTTACTCCCGTCTGTTTGTCCAAAAAGCAAAAGACGGGAGTTTTTTATCGTCTGCAATACTTTTTTTATCGTCTGCAATACTTAGGCTGACGGGACTTGAACCCGTGTCGGTTTTGACCGGCTGATTTTCGCTCATGCCGCGTTAAAACCCTTGCAAAGACATCAAGTATTCGCTGCGGGCTTTGCCTTGCCTGAACAAAAATCAGCTCAGGCAAAACTGCTCTGCACCCGACAGTAGACAATTTTTGAGCAATTTTCGTTTTTTGAGGTGCAGGCTTGCTGACGCAAGTCAAGACGAAAAGGGCGAAAAGTGCCGAAAAGGGGCACTGACGGGCGACATGGGTTTGAATCCCGTCAGCCTAAGTTACAAAAAAGTAAGAATATTGTACTTTATTTTTTATGTACAATATGGTAAAGTATAGGTAAATACTAGGAGGTGGTCACGGGTGAAAATACCTAAAAAGCTCAACCGCGCTATCGGGATAGTGGTCAACGGCGTTACGAATGGCGTATCGCAGACGAGCGCAAAAAATAAAACCTCTTTTCTGCCGCCGGTGGAAGGAATTTCGGAGGCGTGCCGTCAGGCTGCCGCTGAATCCGTTGTCCTGCTCAAAAACGAAAAGGGCGTTCTGCCGCTGACGAAGGACAACACCGTGTCCGTTTTCGGCAGAGTGCAGTATGATACATTTTTTGTAGGATACGGTTCGGGCGGAGATGTTAATCCGCACTACACGGTAAGCATTGCCGACGGGCTGAAAGCAAACGAAAATATAATCATCGACAAAGAGCTTGACAAAATATACGCCGACTGGCGCAAAAAGAACCCCGTCGACAACGGTTTTTGGGGACACTGGCCCATGTGCCATGACGAAATGCCCGTTTCGTACGCACTCGTAAAGGATGCCGCCGAGAGATCGGACACGGCATTTGTCGTCATAGGCCGCGCAGCCGGTGAGGACAGAGAGAACACCCTCGAAAAGGGCAGCTATTACCTGACCGACGAAGAAGAAAACATGATCTCTCTCGTGGCGGAGAGCTTTGAAAGAACCTGCATAATACTCAACATCGGTTCCGTAATGGATCTGTCGTGGATAGAGAAATATAACATTCCGTGCGCGCTTATCTGCTGGCAGGGCGGCATGGAAACCGGCAACGCTGTTGCGGATATCGTATCGGGTGCCGTCACCCCCTCGGGCAAATTGACGGATACGATAGCAAGGGAATATTCAGATTACCCGTCCTCAGACAATTTCGGCGGAAAAAAGCTCAACAAATATGTTGAAGACATCTTCGTAGGATACAGATATTTTGAAACCTTTGCCCCCGAAAAGGTGTTGTTCCCGTTCGGTTACGGACTTTCGTACACGACCTTTGAATACTCGAACGCTCGTCTTTCACAAGACGGCGACTCTTTCACTGTAACGGCGGACATAAAAAACACCGGTTCGTTCCCGGGCAAAGAAACAGCCCAGCTGTACTGCGCATATAACGGTGAGCTTCTCGCAACGCCTGCAATGCGTCTTATCACATTTGCAAAGACAAAAGAGCTTGCCCCCGGCGAAACGCAGACCGTCACAATGAATTTCTCCGTGTATGAACTGTCGAGCTATGACGACAGCGGAATCACCGGAACGAAATCGGCATATATAACAGAAAAGGGCGAATATGACATTCGACTCGGTTCAAGCGTACGCGGCACTGCGTCCGTCGGTGTGTACACCTGCAAGGAAACGCGCGTGATAAAGCAGCTTTCGGAGGTTTCCGCTGTTGAATACGAGAACCGTTTCATGCGGTTAAGACCGCTTCGTCTGAACGGAAAAGTATCAACAACATTTGAGCCTGCACCCACGAGAACGGTTGACCTCAAAGAGAGAATTTTCGATTCACTTCCGCCCTACATAGCAAGAACGGACAGAAAGATAACCCTTGACGATGTTATGTCCGGCGCTGCAACTGTCGAAGAGCTGGTCGGCACGCTGACAAACGATGAACTCGAAGCAATAACGAGAGGTGCATATGTCATGAACTCCCCGCTCGGCGCGAAGGGCAACGCCTCTGTTTTCTGCGGTGTTCTCCCATCGCTGAGAGAGAAGGGCATTCCGCCGGTTACCTGCACGGACGGTCCCTCCGGAATTCGTCTTTGCGAATCCTCGGCACTCCTCCCGAACGGGACGGCACTTGCGGCGACATGGAACGGCGAGCTTGTCGAGAAAGTATATAATCTTCTCGGCAAAGAAATGCTCGAACGCGGCTCTGATGTTCTCCTTGCACCCGGAATGAATATTCACAGGAATCCCCTTTGCGGAAGAAATTTCGAGTATTTTTCGGAAGATCCGCTCGTTTCGGGCAAGAGCGCGGCTGCCGTTGTGCGCGGCTTGCAGAGCACGGGTGTTTCGGCTTGTCCCAAACACTTCTGCTGCAACAATCAGGAAACGCGGCGTACGAAAAACAATTCCGTCGTAGCCGAGAGGGCGCTCAGGGAAATCTACCTCAAAGGCTTTGAAATATGCGTAAAGGAAGCAAAGCCCAAAACCGTCATGACCTCGTACAACAAGATAAACGGCGTGTGGGGTCACTACAATTTCGAGCTTGTGACCACCGTTTTGCGCGGTGAATGGGGCTTTGACGGCGCAGTGATGACGGACTGGTGGATGCAAAGCTCCGCTTCTCCCGAATTCCCGGCAATGAGAGATCAGGCTTACCGCGTGAGAGCCGGGGTTGATGTGCTTATGCCGGGCGGTGCAAGAGTCGGAAAGCAAGTACCGGACGGCACACTCCTTGAAACACTCGGACATCAGGAGGGTATCACACTCGGTGAGATACAAGCCGTCGCGGTTCATGTGATAAAATTTGCAATGCAGCTTCCATACAAATTCAAAAAAGAAAACACGGAAGCCGAAGCACCGTCATGCGGCGAATAAGTTTTCAGTATGATAGTACTATAAACAGTAAAAAAACAATATAAAAAACCGGGCGGACAGCCGCTCGGAACAGGAGGACATTATGGAACAGGTACCCATTATTCTCGCGGAGAACATGACAAAGGCTGCTCAATGGCTGAATACGACCTTTGCATCGTTCGACTCCGCAATTCTCGACTTCTACTACAATCTGCACAAAAGCTCGGCAGGCGGATTTTTTGATTTCTTCTTCAAAAATTTCACGCTGCTCGGCGAGGACGGAATTTTCCTCATTCTTCTTTCGCTCATTTTCCTGTTATTCAAGAAAACGCGTAAAGTCGGCGCAGGAATGCTCGGCGGTATCATTATCGGCGCGCTGTTCACCAACATCACAATCAAACAGGTAGTCGCCCGTCCCCGTCCGTATGCAACAACGGAGCTTTTCCAAAGCCGTTGGCTTGAAGTAAACGGGCGGCTCGAAAGCGAATATTCGTTCCCCTCGGGACATACGACCTCGGCAATGGCTGCAATGACTCCCATTTTCCTTTTCTGCAAAAAGAATGTGAGTTGGCTTGCATTCCTGTTTGTAATCGTCATGGGCGCGTCCCGTAACTACATATTCGTCCACTATCCGTCCGATATACTCGGCGGAATAATAGTAGGCGGACTCGCAGGACTTCTTGCATATCTCATTGTCCGCGCTTTCTACGAAAAGGTGTTCCCGAAAAATAAGCTCGGCGCTTTTGTAATCAACTTCGATGTCCGCAACATTTTCAAAAAGGCAAAATAATCAAGTAAACAATAAAAAAATAATCCCCGTGCCTCACAGAAAAGAAGCTCGGGGATTTTTCTTGCCCGAATACAGTAATTGATTTACCGACAGGAGCTGCCGCAGAAAAATGCTGTTCAGCAGCCGAGGTGACGGCAGAGCTTTGATTCGAGCATTTCGAGCGCGACGAGATTATGTCCGCCCTCGGGGATAATTATGTCGGCATTCTTTTTGCTCGGTTCAACATATAATTCATGCATGGGCTTCACCGTATCAAGGTACTGGTTTATTACGGATTTAACGCTTCTGCCGCGTTCGTCAACATCCCTTTGAAGCCTGCGCAGAATGCGCACATCCGCATCGGTATCTACAAACAGCTTGACATCAAGCAGTTCAAGCAGACTCTTATCCTGTAAAACAAGAATACCGTCAATAAGAAGAACGGGAGTAGGCGCTATCAGCGTTGTCTTATCGCTGCGGTCGTGAATAGTGTAGTCATAAACAGGGCAGTGTACGCTTTCGCCGTTTTTGAGCTTTTTAAGGTGTTCGACAAGCAAAGCGGTTTCAAACGCCTCGGGGCAATCGTAATTTTGCTTTGTCCGCTCCTCGTAAGTAAGGTCATGCTGTGCCTTGTAGTAGTCATCGTGGCGGATAATAGTCACCTTTTCGCCGAAACGGTCGGCGATCCACCTCGTTATGGTACTTTTTCCGCTGCCGGAGCCGCCGGCGATACCTATTATAAGAATATCCATTTTTCTCTTTCTCCCCTCTTGTTTTCGCGGTTTTTCAAAAAAAGCTCTGCTGTTATCCCCCGGGAGCCTGACGCATTTTACGGACAGCTGCTCAAAGCGCAGCCGAAACGGACAAGCCCCGGTATTTTTTGTCTGACTTCACCGCATAAAATCGGCTTTCAACCGGCTGACCGAATCGCTGCCGACGCGGCCAAGCCCTATTTTTTTTCTTATCTGATAACGCCGTAGATAAGCGGCTTGACCGTCGGTTTTTCATCGGCAAAGCAAAGAGCTTCAAGATATTTCTTTTCTGCTTCTTCAATGCTGCCGTGATTATTTGTGTACAGTCGGCAAAGCTCCTCACCTGCCGAAACTCGCTCACCTGTTTTTTTGAGAAGAACAATGCCTGCCGCGTGGTCGATATCCGCGTCCTTCACGGCTCTGCCCGCGCCGAGTGCAACGGCAGCGATTCCTATTTTCTCGGCGTTCATCTCGCTTATGTATCCGTCAACGGGTGAAACCACCGAATGGATGTATTCCGCCTTCGGGAAACGGGAGGTATCGTCAACATAGGCTGCATCTCCGCCTTGTGCCGATATCCACTCCTTGAATTTTGCAAAGGCTGCACCCGAGGAAATTGCGTTTTCTGCTTTTTTGAGTGCTTCATCAACGGAAATGCCGAGTGAATGACTTATCATTTCCGACGCGAGAGTCATGCAGACATCTCTCAAATCGCCTGTTTTTTCGCCTTTCAGTACGCTGACGGCTTCCTGAATTTCAAGCGCGTTTCCGACATTATTACCGAGCGGCGTGTTCATATCGGTTATTACGGCTGTCATATTTCTGCCGCAGCGCTTGCCTATTTCGACCATTTTTTCAGCAAGGCTTCTCGCGTCGTCGACGGTTTTCATAAACGCCCCGCTGCCCACCTTTACATCAAGGACAATGGAATGCGAACCGGCAGCAAGTTTTTTGCTCATGATACTCGATGTAATGAGCGGAATACTGTCAACCGTCGCGGTCAGATCACGCAGCGCATACATTATCTTATCGGCGGGAGCAAGATTGCCGGTCTGTCCGATAACGGCAACTCCGACTTTTTCGACCTGTTCCATGAAATCCTCCGCCGAGAGCGAGGTCTTGTACCCCGGGATCGATTCGAGTTTATCAACCGTTCCGCCGGTGTGACCGAGCCCTCTGCCGCTCATTTTTGCGACCTTGCACCCTACGCTTGCCGCAATAGGGGCAACGATAAGAGTAGTCTTGTCGCCTACTCCGCCGGTGGAATGCTTATCGACAGACAGATTCCCGAAACGCGACAAATCAACGGTGTCGCCCGAGTGCGCCATGTGCAGAGTAAGGGATGAAATCTCTGCATCGGTCATTCCCCTGAAAAACACAGCCATCATAAAAGCGGCAGCCTGCCCCTCGCTGACGGTCTTATCCACAAAGCCGTTTACGAAAAAGGCAATCTCTTCGTCGGTCAACTTGCCGCCGTCTCTTTTTTTATGAACAATATCATACATTCTCATAATCGAAAACCTCCGAAAAAAGCATTGGGGTCTTTCGCAAAATTTACGAACGACCCCGAAATATTATTTTGTTACCGTGCACCCTTGTCGTAAGGAATTCCCTCTGCCTTCGGCGCTCTCGATTTTTTTGAGGTGAAGGCAAGAACAATTATAGTGATAAGGTAGGGCAAAAGTCTGTAAACATGGGAGCTTATGCCGATATTTGCCAGCAGATAAACGCCGTCGCCGTTTATGTCGATCGATGAATATGAAGCGGCAATACACTTAAAAAGTCCGAACAGCAGCGCGGAAACGGCGATGTTGCCGGGATTCCAGTTGCCAAAGATCATAACGGCAAGTGCAAGGAAACCGAAGCCTGCGACTTCACCGGAGGCGGAACAGCCTGCCGCGCCGAGTGCGTAGACAAAGCCGCCGACGCCTGCAAGCGCGCCCGATATCGTTGTACCCGTGTAACGCATTTTATAGACATTTATTCCGAGTGAGTCGGCAGCCTGCGGATTTTCGCCGCATGCGCGGAGTCTGAGTCCGAACTTTGTCTTGTAAAGAATTATCGAAAGAACGATAAATGCGATTATACAGATATATGTTGAAATATAAACTTTATTGAGGAATATCTCTCCGAAGAAGCCGATGTCCTTATCTCCCGGAATTCCCAAAGTGCTCTTTTTTATCATGAACCATTTTGCGGACGAGCCGGGAATACGGAGTATGTTCTGTTTCGCAACAACATTTATAAGGAACAATACAAGCGCGGGCGCGAGCATATTAAGCGCCGTGCCGCCGAGCGTCTGGTCCGCTTTCAGCTTTATCGCCGAGAAGGACAGCAGAAGCGAGAAAAGTGCACCCGCAACAGCGCAGACAAGCAGTGTAACAAGCAGCAAAAGCTGACCTTGCTCTACGGTAAATGCTTCTTTTTCCTGCATTATCTTTACAAATTGAACACCGACAAAAGCGCCGAATATCATAATACCTTCAAGTGCGAGGTTGATAATACCGCTGCGCTCGGCGAAAACACCGGCAAGCGCGACTATCATCAGAGGTACTGCATAAGCAAGAGTCTGTTGAATTAAAAATACCATTATTCCGCCGCCTCCCCGTTATTTTCCGCAGCCGGTTTCATATCGTCATCAAAGACAACTGTTTCAACGACCGCTTCATCCGATTTTTTGTCGTTCTTCTTTGCAGCACGCTTTGCCAAGAAGGTCTTGATAATAAGAACGAACGAGCTGAGATACACTATTACGGCTATAATAATATCGGTAAGATACTCGTTATATGTCGTAAGGTTTTTGATTTGAAGTCCTGCAATATTGAGCATGGACATGAGTATTCCGGTGAAGATAACACCTATGGGGTTATTTGCCGCAAGGAACGCAACGGGGATACCGTTAAAGCCCTCGGTGGGAAGTGCCTGATAGGTAGACCAGTAGAACTCCGTATTTCCGGAAAGCCAGTAGAGAGCTGCCGCGCTTCCTGCAAGCCCGCCTGCTATCGCCATTGAAAGAACGATGTTGCGCTTATCGTTTATTCCGGCATATTTTGCGGCATAGCGGTTGCCGCCGCACGCTTTAAGCTGATAGCCGAAGGTGGTTTTGTTCATTACAATATAAACTATAATTGCTATTACGATCGCAATTATGATGCAGCCGTTGACCTGCGAACCGGGGAATATTTTATCAAGGAACATTTTGGAGGTAGCCACGCCGTTCGAGGTAGTTTTACATATATAGGCGGTTTTACCTGACTCGGACGCATTTTTGAACTGCGGATTCGCGTCAAAGAACCATGTTACAAGGTTTGCCGCTATCCAGTTTGTCATAATGCACGAGATGACCTCGTTGATGTTCAGAAGCGATTTAAGAAGTCCGGGAATTGCACCCCACACGGCGCCTGCCGCGATACCGCCCAAAAATGCCAGTATCCAAATGACAACGGGCGGAACAGTCGCGCTCGGTACGGAAAGGGCAATTGCAAGCGTTGCGGCTGTACCCATAAGGTACTGACCGGAAGCACCGATATTGAAAAGACCGGTCTTATAAGCAACTGCGACCGAAAGTCCCGTCAGGATTATCGGAGTGGCTCTGAAAAGCATATCGCCGAAGTTTGTCGGGTTGAATCCGAAGGTAAGGCTGCCTGCCGAATCGCGCCCTGTGCTGAACACGCCGAGGAAGATAAGTCTTATTCCCTCCCAAGCGGAACGGGCATCGATCGAATCGTTAAAGATAGCGACAACGGCAACGATAATACTTCCTATCGCCATACCTATAATTATCGAAATGAAAGAAGAAATAACGGTAGTTGTTCCGTTCTTTGCAAACAAACCGGGCTTCGCGCCTGCTTTGTCAAGGAGCGGCGAAGAAGCGGCTTTATTATTCTTCATTTTTTACACCCCCGTTATCCCTCTTTGCGCCGGACATATAGAGTCCAAGCTCCTCGGAGGTAGTTTTTTTCGGGTCAAACTCACCCACTATTTCGCCTTCATACATAACGAGTATTCTGTCCGAAAGACTCATGACCTCGTCGAGTTCAAGCGAAACGAGAAGAATTGCGGCGCCCCTGTCACGCTCGGCAACAATCTGCGAGTGAATGTATTCGATAGCGCCGACATCGAGTCCGCGCGTAGGCTGAACTGCGATGAGAAGCGGCTTCATACGGTCGATTTCACGCGCGATAATGGCTTTCTGCTGATTGCCGCCGGACATACTGCGTGCGGTGGTTATCGCACCCTGTCCGGAACGGACATCAAAGCGCTCTATAAGACTGTCGGCATATTTGCGAACCTCCCCGAAACGGATAAAGCCCATTTTTTGGAACCGCTTATCGTCAAAGTTCTGCAACACGAGGTTTTCTTCCAATGTGGACGAGAGAATAAGTCCGTGCTTATGCCTGTCCTCGGGAATATGTGCGATTCCCGTTTTGTTTCTCTTTTTTACGCTGCCGTGCGTGATATCCTTTCCGCACAGCTTTATCGAACCGCCGGTGACTCTGTCAAGTCCAGTTATACCGTGAACAAGCTCCGTTTGTCCGTTGCCGTCGATACCGGCAATGCAGACTATCTCGCCCGAGCGGACATTAAAGCTGACTCCTCTGACGGCATTGTTTTTATGAAGATTGCTCGGAACGGTAAGATTCTTTACTTCGAGAATATTTTCGCCTGGCTTGGCATCGTCCTTCTGAATTTCAAGCTGAACGGGTCTGCCGACCATCATGTTGGACAGCTGTTGTTTTGTAACATCGGCGGTATTTACCGTACCTATGCACTTACCCTTACGAAGAACCGTTACCCTGTCGGCAACCGCCATGATTTCGTTGAGTTTATGCGTTATAAACAGAATCGATTTACCTTCTTTGGCAAACCCGCGCATTATCTCCATCAGGTCGTCTATCTCCTGAGGAGTAAGAACTGCGGTAGGCTCGTCGAAAATGAGAACCTCGTTGTTGCGGTAGAGCATTTTCAAAATCTCGACACGCTGCTGCATTCCGACGGTGACATCTTCTATTTTTGCGTCGAGATCGACCTTTAAGCCGTATTTTTCGCAGAGAGCTTCAACCTGTTTTCTCGCCTGCTTTTTCTGCAAGAAACCGAACTTTGTTGTTTCGGCTCCGAGAATAATATTGTCGAGTACCGTAAAGACATCTACCAGCTTAAAGTGCTGATGCACCATTCCGATACCGAGAGCGGTAGCATCGTTGGGGTCCTTGATTTTTACTTCTTCGCCGTTTTTAAGTATCTTTCCCTCTTCGGGCTGATAAAGACCGAAAAGAACCGACATGAGGGTTGATTTACCGGCGCCGTTTTCACCGAGGAGCGCGTGAATCTCTCCGCGCCTGAGCTGCAAGGTGATATCATCGTTTGCAACTATACCCGGGAAAACCTTTGTGATATTCAGCATTTCGATTATATAGTCATTTTCTTTTGGCATTGTTTCACTTCCGTATCTTTTATTCAGGAAAATGTAATTGACCCGGCACGGCGCATATAAACAGCACCGCACCGAAATAAGCAAAAGGCGGGACCCTGCACCGGATCGATGCAGAGATCCCACCCCTGTAAATAATGCTTATTTAACGATGGTAAGGTTTACATTCGCAAATGAATCCTCTGCAAGCTTTGTATAGTCGTTTGAAACTTTTACAGAGCCGTCCTTGATGGAGGCGAAAAGCTTGTTGTAATCGTCAAGTGAGAACTTGGTAAGACCCCAGTTAGCGGTCGGAAGTCCGACAGCGTCGTTGGCAGCGCCGAGAACGGTGGAAACACCGCCGAGTTCGTCAAACTTACCAGCATAGAACTTATCGAGAGCAAATATAACAGCTTCGCGAAGTCCTTTTGTAGCGGAGGTAATGACTGTGTCGCTCTGAGAGGACTGGTCAACATCGACGCCGATGACTTTGCCGTCGTTAGCGCCGGCAGCGTCAAAAGCGGACTGGCACATATTACCGCCGCAGCAGAATATTACCTGAGTGCCGTTTGTGTACCAACCGTTAAGCATAGCTTGAAGGTCGGGAGAAGCCGAGAAGGTAGCGCCGTAGAGCCAGCTGTAATTCATGTCGACTTTGATGTTAAGTTCCTTAGCAGCGTCATTTGCGCCCTGAACGAAACCATAGCCGAATCTGCAACAAGCGGGGTTTTCTCCGCCGCCGCCGCCGGTAAAGCCGAGCTTTGTGTAGCCTTCTTTAACAGCTGCGAAGCCTGCAAGATAACCGGACTGCTCTTCCTGGAAGGAGATGGGAGCAACATTCTTTATCTCTGTGCCGGCAACGCCGAGCTTAGTTGTTTCATCATACTTTGTGTAAAGAGTATAACCATCGATGAAAACGAACTTAACACCGGTGAATTCAAGAGCAGCCTTTTTAAGGGCTGTTTCCTGCAAGAAACCTGCGCAAACAACGATCTTTGCGCCTGCGTCGGCAGCAGCCTTCATGGCGTTGTATCTGTCGTCGTCGGTAGCCTTATCGCCGTTAGCCGGCTGATAGTATTTGTAGGTCTTGTTGTTTTCGGAAGCATATCTCTTTATGCCTTCCCAAGTGCCCTGGTTAAAGGACTGGTCTTTGAGCGAACCGACATCGGTAACAAAAGCGATCTCATATTTGCCGTCGGCAGATACGGGGTCATCTTTTACCGCGTTGTAGTCAAACTCGGTTTCCTTTTCGTCGGTTGCTTTGGTGCTGTCGGGATTTGCAGGATTGGTAGGTTCATTACCGCCCTTGCAAGCCGCAAGTCCAAGACAAAGGATCATTGAAAGTGCGATAAGTACTGCAAGTACTTTTTTCATGGTTTACATCCTCCTAAATATTGGCGTACAGAAAAACCTCTGTCGCATAAGAGATATTACCATACGACACATGATTTTTCAATGTTTTTTTGTAAATTTTCCCAAATATTTCTTTTTTGTAACCTTTATTATTCCAAAAAAGAAAATATAAATCAGTCGCTCATGTAGTCCGGATTGAACGAAAACGGCAGCAATTCGCAGAGTTTCAGCTCCCGAAATTCGTTTTCTCCGGTCACGATAAGCACCGGAAAATCGGACGGGCAGAACTCCGCAAGCACCTGACGGCATACGCCGCACGGGGGGAACATCCCGTTTATTTTTCCGTCTTTGCCGCCGCAGACGGCAATCATGGCAAAATCGCGTCTGCCTTCGCTCACCGCCTTGAATACGGCGGTTCTCTCGGCGCAGACGGTGGGGGTAAACGATGCGTTTTCGATATTGCAGCCCGTAAAAACAGTACCGTCCGAGCATACAAGAGCAGCTCCGACCTTAAAGCCCGAATACGGAACATAGGCGTTTTGCATCGCTTTTACCGCTTTTTCGCACAGTTCTATTTTGTTCATACAAAACTCCCCTTTTCATTTTTTGTTTCCGTTGCAAAATAACCGAAAATTACAGAAGCGACTCGCCTGCACCGTCGAAAGGCGTATCGAGGAGCTTTGCAACGGTCGCGGAGATATCCGCAAATGTACTTCGTGTACCGTAATTTACCGGCGGAATCGACTTTGAGTACATTATAAACGGCGTGTATTCCCTGCTGTGGTCGGTACTTTCGTCGCCGGGGTCGCAGCCGTGGTCGGCAGTTATCATAAGGACATCATCGGGGCGCATTTTTTCCGTAAAGGACGGAAGCCACGCGTCAAACTCGGCGAATGCGCGGGCGTAGCCATCAATATCCTGACGGTGTCCGTAGAGCATATCGAAATCGACAAGATTGGTAAAGCACAAGCCGTCAAAATCCTTGTCGAGTGCTTCGAGAGTTTTCTGCATTCCCTCCGTGTTCGAATGGGTAAAGGTGTGTTCCGTTATCCCTCTGCCTGCAAAAATATCGTAGATCTTGCCTATGGCATAAACTGTCTTGCCGTTCTTTTTAAGTGCGTCAAGAAGCGTATCGGCGGGAGGTTCAAGAGAGAAATCATGGCGGTTTGCCGTCCGGGTAAAGGGATATTCACCCGTAAACGGTCTTGCTATAACGCGCCCTACCGCATTTTTACCTGTTAAGATACGGCGCGCAATGCGGCAGTATTCGTACAGCTGCTCGGTAGGAACAATGCTTTCGTGCGCAGCTATCTGAAAAACGCTGTCGGCAGAGGTATATACGATGAGATTTCCGGTTTTTAAGTGTTCTTCACCGTAGTCTTTAATTACCTCCGTTCCGGAATAGGGCTTGTTGCACAGCACTCCGCGTCCGGTCGCCTTAGAAAACTCGTCGAGAATCTCTTTCGGGAAGCCGTTCGGATAAGTCGGCAGCGGCGAGGGCGAAATAAGCCCCGCAATTTCCCAGTGACCTACGGTAGTGTCTTTACCGCGCGACTTCTCCCGCATCCTTGCAACGCTTGCTTCGGGAGAAGGATTCTTGCCGAGAAAATCAAGTCCGTCAATGCAGCTAAGCCCGAGACGCCTCATATTTTCATCTCTGAAAAACGGCGATGTCGATATTCTCTTTATCGTATTGCAATCTCTGTCGCCGAAATCGGCTGCATCGGGTGCTTCACCGGCTCCGCACGAATCGAGAACTATAAGAAATACTCTTTTCATAGTATCACTCCCAATCGGATATATCAGCCGAGAGCTTTTGCAGTTTTAAGCGCAAGCTCCATCATTTCTGTAAACGAATTCTGACGCTCCTCGGCAGAGGTGGCTTCGCCCGTGAGGATATGGTCGGATATCGTGCATATCGCAAGGGCGTTTTTACCGGCACGAGCCGCATTCATGTACAGAGCGGCGGCTTCCATCTCAATGGCGAGAACGCCCATCTTGCTCCACACGGGTGTTGAACGCATCGACTCGGGTACATCGGACTCGTCATTGTAGAATGTGTCGGAGGAGAGAAGATTGCCGACATGGTATCTTACCCCGGCTTTATCCGCTTCTTCCGTGCAGGCTTTCAGCATTTTATAGCTTGCGATAGGCGCGAACGAACCGGGCAAATGATACTGGTGAGCAAAAGAAGAATTGGTACAAGCACCCATTCCGACGACGATATCTCGAACCTTTATATCGGGAGATATAGCACCGGCGGAGCCTATACGCATGATATTTTCAACGCCGAAAAAGTTAAACAGCTCATATGAGTATATACCTATTGAGGGCATTCCCATACCGCTTGCCATAACGGATACGCGTGTTCCGTCATAGAAACCGGTATAACCGTGGATACCCCTGACATTGTTTACGAGCTTTGCGTCGGACAGAAAGTTTTCGGCAATGAATTTTGCACGGAGAGGATCGCCCGGCATAAGTACGGTATGGGCAAAATCCTCGGGAACCGCATTTATATGCGGCGTAGGATAAGGTACAGACATGGCAATGATCCTTTCTTTGTGTTATTTCGTCAGTGTTTTACGGCATCTGCCGGCTGCTTTTCCGGCAAAAGCACAAAAAAGGCTGTGCGCTCCCGGCTGCCGTTATACAGGCGACTGTCTTTTTTCGGGCGTTTTTCCGCAAGCGGAAAAGGCACGCTGCCGCAGACATTTTCCGTCAATACTTGCCGTCGGCAGCTTCGTTTTTAACTGCTTTTACGATTCGGCTCGTTCCCAGACGGGAAGCACCGAGCTTTATGAACTCCTCTGCGTCGGCAACGGATGATATGCCTCCGGCGGCTTTTATTTTAAGATGAGGTGCAACATTTTCCGCAAAGAGCTTCACATCGGCCTTTGTCGCACCGCCGGTTGAAAACCCGGTGGAGGTCTTGATGTAATCCGCACCGGACGCGGAAACTATTTCGCACATCTTTATTTTTTCTTCATCGGTAAGCAGACAGGTTTCGATTATGACTTTCAGCAGCTTTCCGCAGCAGGCTTTTTTGACGGCTTTAATCTCATTGAGCAGCTCATCGTATCTCTTATCTTTGAGCCAGCCGATATTTATTACCATATCTATTTCATCTGCGCCGTTTTTGACTGCGTCCTCGGCTTCGAAGCATTTTGCAGCCGTGGTGGAATAGCCGTTCGGGAAACCTATAACGGTGCATATTTTAAGCTTGTCGCCGACATACTTCTTTGCTTCGGCTACATATGACGCGGGAATGCATACCGATGCGGTACCGTATTTGATTCCGTCGTCACAGCACTGTTTTATATCAGCCCATACGGCTGTCTGCGCAAGTACGGTGTGGTCTACCTTTGAAAGAATTTCTTTAATATCCGTAATGATCGCTCCGTTTCATTTGTTTTTTCCATTCTAACATTTTGCAAAGAAAAATACAACCGCAAAAAATCAAAACAAAAACCGACAGCGAAAGAGTTGTTTTTCCTTCGCTGTCGGCATTATTTTGTTACAGTCTTATCTGAGCGAGATTGCTCATTGAAGAAACGGCTTCACCGTTTTCTATTCTCTTTATAAAATCGTATATCTGGTCGTTGACGGGTGTGGGAACACCGTACTTTTTACCGTTTTTGGATATGTAGCCGTTGAAAATATCGATCTCCGTTTTTTCGCCCCTGTCAAGCGACTGCAAGGTAGAAGGGCGGACAAGACCGAACTTTTTGCCTACGATGCTGACGAGCTTCTTGCATATTTTCTTATAGCCGTTCGACTCGGAGAGAAGAAGCAGATTGTAATTGAGGACTTTCGCGTACGGCGGAACTTTAAGTCCCATTTTTTTGGAGAGATATGTGGCTTCCCTTGCGATTTCAAGGAAGATATCCTTCGCTCTTTCATCGGAGAGCATAACTCCGACCGGTTCGCCGGTAAGCGCCGCGATGGAATTTATGCAGGAATTTATTATGAGCTTTGAATAAAGCTGAGCGTCAATATCCGTCACAACGGTTGTGGGCAGGAGCGACTTGTATACTTCGCAAAGCTCGTTTATTTTCGCGTCGACTCTGCCGTCGAGTCTGCCTATTTTGAGTTCACCGCCGCTCGTAACATTGACATCGCCGTTGGGAAGCATGGTTGCTCCGAAGCCTATCATGCAGCCGACGGTCTTTTCTTTTCCGACAACATCGGCAAGAATACCTGTGCATATGCCGTTTTGCATGGACACGAAAAGTCCGTCCTCTTTCACATGGGGAAGCATCTGCTTTGCAACGGGGGCAAGCGCAAAATACTTTGTCGCAATAATGCAGACATCATATTTTTCGGTAAGCTCGTCCGCGCTTGTGTAGACCGTGAATTTCTCGTTATGGTGTCCGAGTGCGCCCGTAAGCGTTATACCCTCGGTGCGTATTTTTTCGGCGCGTTCGGGGTTTACTTCGATAATTTCGATATCGTGTTTTTTCTCTTTTATCATAGTTGCGGTGGTGCCGCCTATCGAGCCGGCGCCTACAAGAATAATTTTCATACTCATACACTCCTGTTTCGCGTTATTACATATAGAATAAATGAAAAATCCGTTTTAGTCAATAAGTTTTGCTGTTATCCGACACATTATTAACAAGTGTATCATTGTTTTTTGCGCTCCGCCGTAGTAAAATAGACTTACAAACATCAAATGGAGTTGAGAAAAATGATACTGTCATATTCAAAGAAAACACCCGTTATCGACGAGAGCTGCTTTATAGCGGAAACCGCAGCCGTTGTCGGTGAAGTTACATTGCAGCAAAACGCGTCCGTATGGTTCGGCGCGGCTTTAAGAGGCGATATGGCACCGATAACGGTCGGCAAGAACTCTAATATTCAGGAAAATGCGGTCGTTCATGTTTCTCCGGGACACCCGGCTGTTATCGGGAACGGCGTGACGGTCGGACACGGCGCGATAGTCCATGGCGCGACAATAGGCGACAATGTTCTGGTGGGAATGAATGCCGTTGTACTTGACGGCGCGGTAGTTGGCAAAAACTCCGTTATAGGAGCCGGAGCCGTCGTTACATCAAATACCGTTGTACCGGACAACACACTCATGCTCGGTGTGCCTGCCGAACCGGTAAAGGCGGTATCCGCAAAGACTGCCCTTTCAAACACCGTTAACGCTTCGGCATATGTACAGCTTGCGAAAAAGTACCGCAAAGAATCCGAGGAAAAATAAATAAATTATCGGCAGTAACAAACACGCATCCCTTGCCTCGATAGGCTGACGGGAAGCGTGTTTCTGTTTTTTATGCGAAGGCGACTTTCATTCGGAACACGCTTTCGGCGTTAATTTTTCTCGCCGGTTGCCACATCCGACAGACTGATCATATTCGGCTGACGCGGCAGCAAAATAAAATCATATCTCTTTATATACCGTCAGAGTCACGGGTCCTATAAGTCCGGACGACGCGTCCTCCGGATAGTTTGAATACCGTGACGGGACAGTCGAATAGTGATTTGACAGCGTATTCGAAACAGTGATTTCAAGCGTATTTGTGCCGTTTACAAGCTTGTCCGTAACTTCGCACGAAAACGGTGCTCCGGTAAAAACTATCGGTTCTTTTCCGTTTATGCAAACGCTTGCCGTTGCACCGACGCGCCCCAAATTCAATTCAAACCGCTCGTCAATATCCTCTTTGCGGACATTCACTTCGGCGGTGTAGCGCATTTTTCCGGAATAACAGCACAGCGCACCGTTCTTCGAAATATCGCCGCTCGAAATTATCCCCTTGCCGCAGGACAGCCTGACAGGCTCGGGAACAGCGCCGAGGTCGGCAATACCGTCATTCGGTTTGATAATGAGCGTTACCTGAGCGCCCTCATCGAATTGCTTTTCCGCTTCGGCAAAATAAACATCTCCGCCGAAATTACCTTTTCCGCCCTCTTTGATGTTAAGCGAAGCTCCGTCCGCTTCGGCGCTGACGAGCGAACCGAACAAATTCGCTTCAAGCGCGTAAAATCCCGGAGGAGCCTTGAAGGAAAGGCAGAGCAGCTCCCCGTTTTCAAACGGACTGCAATACGGCAGAAAATCGGGATTTGCAAAGGAAACGCACGATAACGGGAAGCCCGTTTCGGAGAAGTCTTTTTTTGTCGTGAAGAATACACCGGAGCGCTTCAAAGGCGAACGGTTGCGGTAATCCGGTTTTCTGCTTTCATCATATATGTAGGCGACAACGACCCGGTTTTTACCCTTTTTAAGTTCGACCGGCACAGTGGGATCGCATACCTCCGTACCGTTTACGAACAGCTTATCCGGATGAATTGGGCACAGATACACATACGCCTGCATATCCTTTTCGGCAAAAACGGACGACACAAAAACGGAGTCTTTGTCAAAAATAAAGTTATCGTTATACACTCTGCCCTTTAATCCGTGGTAGCCCTGTTCGTAGATATACCGGTCATAATTGTCGCCGGTATATATAAAGCCGTACCGCTCATGTATGGGGAGAACCTCGTAATCACTTTCGGGAAGCTTGTCCTTCAAAACGGCAGAGAAAACAGCGGGAGTCACATCACCCTTACAGCGGAAAAACCGTCTGCTCATGCAGTAGGCTGCACTGCGGTGCGTAAACTCCGGCTGACTGCACCGGGCTTCGTCCGTCACGCACCGGTCAAAAAATCTCGCTTCTGCCCCGATAACGCCTCCGGCGGGCAGATAGAAATCGCCGTACCTGTTGTCAAGCGTCGGCAGCAGCTCAAAATTCCACCTGTCAATTTCCGTATGCGACACGGTAATTCTCTCGGGAAAGCCGGAGGTGTTTATGTCGCCGTCATACGGGAGAAGCCTATCCGTAAACAGTATCAGCGCATTTTCATTTTTTTCGGTCGGCATTTTTATAAAGACGAAACCGCTCTCCGAAACTGTACCTGTGAGCCGGTATATCTTTTTCCGCTCGGGATCGAGCAGATAAGGCGTCCCCTCCGCTTCGAACCGGCAGACGCTGTCTTTTTCGGCGTAGCGGACAAAGAAAAGACTGTCCTTGCCGCATACCCGTCTGTTGACATACACCTTGTCGCCCATCGCCGTGCCGTCCGGAAGAAAGCTGCGATGAACACGCTTGTTTATCGCGGTTATAAGTTCCTCCGAATTTGCGGTCAGCATACAATGCGGGTGCGACAGCATATCGAGAATATCGTTTCCGAACACCTCGTCGTTCAGTCCGGCGCGGTCGGAGGCATAAGGTGTTATACCGCAGAAAAAGACATATCCGCCGCTGTCGAGAAACGCTTTGAGCTGCTTTATCACACTGTACCTGATGCAGTCAACGCTGCAAAAGATGAGCGCGCGGTATTTTTCGTCGGAGGTACAGAGCATTCCGTTTATGAATTTTGCCCGTTCTATCGACTGATGGTCTATAAAATCGAAATCAATTCCGTTATTGAACAGCCTTTCGGCGGTTACGAAAGTGTCGTTTACGCATTTTTCGCTGTTCTCGCCGTAATCGCAGGAGGAAACGGGATAGAACACCGCCGCATCGCACCTGTGCGCGCCGACGGTAAGAAGCGCCGACATGGTTTTATACTTGTCGAGCCACTGCTTTTCGTCGTCCCAATACGGCATTCTGAAATGGAAATCGGGCGGCGCCCACTCGAAAAATCCGCCGAGTGTGGAATAGTAAAGACCGTGCAGATTCAAGAGATTTGCACCGAAAATAAAATTGTCGTCCGTAGCGGCGGTAATGCTTTCAAGCGTTGTACCCCAGCCGGAGGAATGGTAGCCTTCGAGCCACACGCGCGGACGGTGGTACAAATGCGCTATCGAGCTGTTGACCTTGACTTTTATAAGGTCTGCCGCTCTGCCCGGCGTGTCGTTTCCGGGGGCGGTAAACCAGCGCACGCACCTGAAATAGTCCGAAAACTCATCGGGCTTTCTGCCGCGGCTCGACTGGTCGCAGCCGTAGATAAGTCCGCGTGACGCGTGGAATTCATATATCGGCTTGAAATAGTTTTCCTCCGAAAGACGGGTGCGTTCATCGGCAATATCAAGCCTTATTTTCGGCGTTATATCGCCGAGATTGTAAAACAGATGCGGAATAAATCCAATGGGATCGTATCCGAAACGCTTCTCTGCCGCGCGGCGCAGTCCGTCGCTCCAAAGATAACGGACATCGCAGCCGAACATGAGCTCGTCCTGAAAAAAGTAGTTAAGCGTTCCTTTTTTCAGCTTCGGAAAACGGCGTTCGAATTCCTCAAAATATATCTCCGTGAGCATTTTTCCGCAGCCGGGAGCCATCGGATTTATCGAACGCTCCGCTGTTTTTATGCGTACTTCGAATGCTTCCGCAAACGCCGGAACATCCTCGGAAAAGCCCTTGCCGCGCTCATATATGACCGTAGGGACGGTACATTGAGCGTCGTCATACGAGATAACGGCAAGAACATCTTCGTCGGGCTGATATCCGCCCGCACCGAAAAACATTATTTTTTCGCACGAGATGACCGTTGCAGCCATTCCGTCCGCACAAGCGACACGGTCTGTAAAAAATCCGTTCCCGATCCACGCAAGAGTATAATCCCCTACGCCTATACCCATTCCGAGTTCCTCGCAGACCTCGGCCGCATATCCGAAGAATTCCCACCACTCGTCCGAGAACTGAACTGGGTCGCCGGGAATACTTCTGCCGAAGCCGCCGAAGGGAGCGTCATCTTCGCCGCCGTCCTTCATATGGGCATAGTTGACCTGAACGCCTGCAATACCTTTTTCGGCTAATGCCGCCAGCTGACTGCGAATGCGCTCTTTATCGAGTCTGTCCCCCGTCCACCAGTAAAACGGCACTTCGCCGCATTCACGCGGAGGGTTGAGGAACGCTTCAAGGAAATCGTTTTGTCTGTTTTCGTTTTCTGTCATAACTGTTAATTTTTAAGCGAGTGAATCGGTGCGGGAATTCTGCCGCCCCTTGATATAAAGCGCTCGGGTGAATTTGTGTTGAGCGGAATAACGGGAGCGTAGCCGAGAAGTCCGCCGAACTCCACGCTGTCCCCTTCTTTCTTGCCGTATGCCGGGATAACTCTTACGGCTGTGGTTTTTGTATTTGCAACGCCTATCGAAATTTCGTCGGCGATAATGCCCGAAATAACTGCGGATGTTGTATCTCCGGGAATTGCTATCATGTCGAGTCCGACCGAGCAGACCGCCGTCATGGCTTCAAGCTTTTCTATCGTAAGACTGCCGTCGGACACCGCCGAAATCATGCCCTCGTCCTCGGACACGGGAATAAACGCACCCGAAAGTCCGCCGACATGAGAGCTTGCCATAACGCCGCCCTTTTTGACTGCGTCATTGAGCATTGCAAGGCAGGCGGTAGTGCCGTGTGCGCCGCATTTTTCAAGTCCCATTTCTTCGAGAATGCGTGCAACGGAATCCCCTATTGCAGGTGTGGGAGCAAGCGAGAGGTCGACTATACCGAACGGCACGCCGAGTCTGTCTGCCGCTTCGCCCGCAACAAGCTGTCCCACACGGGTTATCTTGAACGCCGTCTTTTTTATAACATCGGCAAGAGCGGACAAATCGCAGTCGCCTGCTCTCTTTATCGCGGAGGCAACGACTCCAGGTCCGGAAACGCCCACATTTATCACGCATTCGGGCTCGCCTATTCCGTGGAACGCGCCTGCCATGAAAGGGTTATCCTGCGGCACATTCGCAAAAACCACGAGCTTTGCACAGCCTATCGAACCGTTATCGCGCGACAGATACGCCGTCTTTTTTACCGTTTCGCCCATGAGCCGTACGGCATCCATGTTAATTCCGGCTTTTGTGGACGCGACATTTACGCTCGAACAAACTTTTCCGGTCGAACACAGCGCTTCGGGAATCGAGGCGATAAGCTCTCTCGCGCCGTCGGTAAAGCCCTTATCGACAAGCGCGGAAAAACCGCCGATGAAATTTATTCCGAGTGTATCAGCCGCTCTGTCGAGCGTTTCGGCGATTTTTATGTATGTATCGCGCCCGTGCCTGCCGCCGACAAGCGAAACGGGCGTTACCGACACCCTTTTGTTTACTATCGGAATGCCGTACTGTTTTTCTATTTCGGTACCGACCTTTACAAGGTGTTCGGCTTTTTTCGTTATTTTGTCGTAGATATTGCAGCAAAGACGCTTCTCGTCGTCGCTGACGCAGTCAAAAAGCGATATACCCATTGTTATCGTGCGTATATCGAGATTTTCCTGACGAATCATATTTATTGTTTCAAGTATATCCGCCGTGTTTATCATAAATAAACTATCTCCCGTTTTTCATATGTGGTGCATTGTGTTGAAAATATCCTCGTGCATTGTATGGATATCAAGTCCTCTGTTCTGTCCGTAATCGCCGAGCATATCGGCGAAATCCGCGAACGGAACGGTGAGTCCGTCCACATCCGCGAGCATTATCATCGCGAAATACTCACTCAGAACGCTCTGAGTGATATCGAGTATATTCACGCCCTTTTCCGCGCACAGCGCGCTTACACCGGCGATTATGCCGACATTGTCTTTTCCCGTTACGGTTATTACTGCTTTCATTTTAACCTCCGCAAAATGTATTTACCGTTATATTTTACTATAAAACGAACGGCAATTCAATTACAAATTCTTTTTATGTGCAACAAATTTGTAGAGTCGTCAATGATGGGTGACACTTTCCCCAAAAAAATATGATGTAGTTA
>ERZ1034928.348-NODE-348-length-23770-cov-43.466624_pt1 | contig 23770 bp, 35 predicted proteins | sample MGYA00520627_ERZ1034928 | MGnify/ENA primary metagenome ERZ1034928 (study PRJEB33766, sample SAMN09781755) | gut metagenome | biome: gut microbiome | host: Homo sapiens | place: Madagascar | study: EMG produced TPA metagenomics assembly of the PRJNA485056 data... | reverse complement strand
GAGCCGGAACCTGCGACCGAGGCCGTGCGCGAGTACAGCCCCAAGCATCCGCCCATCGCCCCGCGAGGTTACATCCTCGTCGAGGCACGGACGACCAAGTACGGGTATCAATATTATAAGTATGTAGTCGATCCAAGATCAGAGCACAAGCGGAGCGAGGCCGCTTTCTTAAAACCTCGTAAATGAGTAGCATTTTAGCACGAAAGGAGCGATCAGCATGAACCGGAAACCGGACACGCATCCGCGCACAGACAGAAAGCTGGTATGCACCCGGAAAGATTGCATCTGCCATGACTGGCGCTGCGAGAATTGCTGCGCCAAGTATCGCCATATCTCCGATTGCAAGGGCGCCGAGCCGGAAAGGGACGGGGAATGCAGGACGTGAGCAGAAAGCATAGCAAAAAGAGCAGTACGCCGCCCCCACCTGGCTTCCCGGCACAGCTGCGGAAACTGCGGGAGCGCTATGGGATGTCGCCGGAGGCACTTGGGGAGTGCTGCGGCCTCTCGCGGAATATCATACGCAGATATGAGCGGGGAGAACGCTGCCCGTCCGTTGATTCCGTGGTGAAAATAGCCGATTTCTTCGATATCTCGACAGACAGCCTGATCGGAAGACGAAGAAATTGACGGCAATCCCCCAGTTGGGGGAAAATAAGCGAAAAAACATGACAAAATATAAGCCACAGGGGCGGAGCATACCCGTCTCTGCTTTGGCATAAACAAAACCGGCGCAAAGGAGGCGAGGAAGACGGGAAAGCCGAGAAAGATCAAGAGTGTGAAAGCGATGGAACGGGCGATAGACGCCTATTTCGCAAGCTGTGAAGGGACGCATCGCCTCGACAAGCACGGGAACCCCGTCTACGACAAGCACGGGCAACCGGTTATTGTCGGAGAGAAGCCGCCAACCGTCACGGGGCTTGCGCTTGCGCTAGGCCTATCCGGGCGGAAGGTGCTGCTGGACTATCAGGGGCGCGAGGAATATCGTGACGCGATAACGCGCGCGAAGGCACGCTGCGAAGCCTATGCCGAGGAACGACTTTACGACAAAGACGGCTCGCCTGGTGCAAAGTTCAGCCTTGGATGCAATTTTGGCTGGGCGTCGGAGGATGAGCGGCACGGAGACCCGGCTGCGTTCGCGGCGCTGATCTCCGCGATCACGGGCGGCGGGAACGATGCGCCTTAAAAATCTTTCCCGGAAGCAGAGGGAGATATTCGACTTCTGCAAGACGGACGAGACGACGCTGATCTGCGACGGTTCCGTCCGATCCGGCAAAACAACGATCATGACGCTGGCCTTTCTGGCGTGGGCCATGCAGAACTACGACCGCACGAATTTCGCAATCTGCGGAAAGACCGTGCAGTCGGCAGAACGGAACATCCTCCGCCCACTGATGGAGGTCGAAGGACTTGGAGCGGCGCTGGCGCTGTCCTACAAGGTTTCTACGCGCGTCCTGACAGTCCGCTGCGGCGCGCGGGTCAACTGGTTTTATCTCTTCGGCGGCAAAGACGAAAGCTCGTATATGCTCATCCAGGGCATTACGCTCGCGGGCGTTTTATTCGACGAGGTTGCACTGATGCCGCAGTCATTTGTGGAGCAGGCAACAGCCCGCGCGATTTCATTCGAGAACCCGAAATATTTTCTGAACTGCAACCCGGAAAGCCCAGCGAACTGGGTGTACAAAAAATACATCGAGCAGCCGCCGGCAGGCACGCGGCACATCCACTTCCTGCTGGAAGATAACCCGATCCTGACACCGCAGATGATCGAGCGGACAAAGGCGATGTATTCCGGCGTTTTTTACGATCGGTATATTCTCGGCCTCTGGAGAATCGCCGAGGGTCTGGTTTACCCGATGTTTGATCGGGCCAGAAACGTCACGAGTGAGCGGGGCGGGCCGGGGCGATACTGGATATCTTCGGACTACGGTACGCAGAACCCTACTGTCTTCGCGCTGTGGCGGGAATATGACGGCAAGGCCGTCATGGAAAAGGAATATTACCACAGCGGACGCGAAAGCGGGCGACAGAAGACCGACGAGGAATATTATCAGGACTTAGAGGCGTTTGCGGACGGATACCGCATTGAGCGTGTCGTGCTCGACCCATCGGCAGCGTCCTTTGCCGAGTGCATCCGGCGGCACGGAAAGTTTTCCGTGTGGAAAGCAAATAACGCCGTGCTGGACGGCATTCGCTTCACGGGGGCCTGCATCAAAAGCGGAATCGTCAAATTTCACGAGAGCTGCAAAAATGCGTTTCGAGAATTTGGCCTTTATAGCTGGGACAAGGACGCAGGAGAAGACCGCGTGATAAAAGAAAACGACCATTGCATGGACGCGATTCGCTATTTCTGTATGACCGTTTTGAGGAGAGAAATCAAGAAATGAGCCTTTTGACAAACATTCGAGGGTGGTTCCGGAATATGCTTTTCCCGCAGGCGGTGGCCGAGCGGGAATTCGGCGTATCTCCGGCAGTCAGCCCGAAGATGGAGCAGAATATAAGCCTCTGGTACGCGATGTTTACCGGAAATCCGCCCTGGCAGACGTGCGATGTTACTGCTGTCGGACTTCCGGCAGCGATCTGCCGGGAGATTGCACGACCGACGCTGGCCGAGCTGACGGCCAACATCACCGGCAGCGCCAGGGCGGATTATCTGAAAGAGTGCTTTGAGCGGGCGGAAGAGAATTTCCACAGCGCCTTAGAGCTGGGACTTGCGCTCGGCGGTGTGGCATTTAAGCCGTATATCTACGGCGAGCAACTGCTGGTCGACGTGACCGGCGCGGCGGCATTTCAGCCGACAAAATTTGATCCTGCCGGGCGCTGCATTGGCGGCATCTTCCGGGATAAGCCCGCGAAGGTGGGCGGGAAATATTATATCCGCCTCGAATCGCACGAGCTGGACGGCACGACATACACGATCCGCAATAAAGCATATTACAGCGACGCTTCCGGCACAGTCGGCGCAGAAGCGCCCCTGGACGCCGTCCCGGAATGGGCGGACATTCAGCCGGAGATCGCGATTCAGGATATGAGCGGGCCGCTCTTCGCGTACTTCCGCCCGCCTGCGGCCAACACAACGGACGCAAACAGCCCCTGCGGAATGTCCGTCTACGGAGACGCGGCTACGGTGCAGTTTATCAAGCAGGCCGACGAGCAGTGGGAGCGCCTGCGCTGGGAATACCGCTCCGGCGAGCGCAAAGTCCTGATGGACGGCACGAACTCGACTGCGGATATGTTCAACAAGCGTATGTTTGAACTGGGACCGTTCTCTCCTAGCGGCGAATTCTTTCAGTACATCGAGCCGCAGATCCGCGACGAAGCAATCTACCGAGGGTTCCAGAATACGCTCCGCCGTATCGAGTTCAACGTCGGATTGGCTTATGGAGATATTTCCGACCCGCAGACCATCGAGAAGACGGCGACGGAGATCCGCAACAGCAAGCAGCGCAAATATGTGCTGATCGACAGCATCCAGACGGCGCTTGAGCACACGTTTGACAGCCTGCTCTATGCGCTCGATACATACGCAACACTCTATAACCTCGCGCCTGCCGGGACGTACAGCACTGATTACAGCTGGGGCGATTCCATCCTTGACGACGCTGAGAAGAAGGAACAAGAGCGGGCAAACGACCGGCTTGACCTCGCTGATGGAATTCTGAACCACTGGGAATACCGCGCAAAATGGTACGGCGAGGACGAAGCGACTGCAAAGGCAATGCTGCCGAGGGCGCAAGACATGACAGACGCAAACGCACCGACTGAGATCGAATGAGAAAAGCCAAGTACCCGTTCAGTCCCGAACTGCTTGACGCCCTTCCGGAAGAACTCGCGGAGCTGTTCCGTGCGCTGGAAGATACGCTGCTGGATGAAGTCTGTTCCCGGCTTAAAATTGCCGATCAGCTGAACGAAGTCACGGTGCAGGATATCCGGGCGCTGCGGTCGCACGGCATTGATCTCAAGAAGATCAAAAGGGCCATCCAGAAGACGGCGGACGTCAGCGAGGAAAAACTGAACAAACTGCTCGACGAGGTTGTGGAGCGCAACCAGCGTTATTACAACGACCTTATCACGCTGGCCGATGTGACGAAGCCTGGCCGGCTGGTCGACGCTTCCGATATCGACGCGATCCGCAAGCAGACGCTCGGAGAATTCAGAAATCTGACGCAATCCATGGGCTTCCTGGTCGACAATGGCCGGAAGATGCTTCCACCTGCGCAGGCTTATCAGTGGGCCTTGGATTCGTCAACGCTGCAAATTCAGAGCGGGGCAATCAGCTACAATCAGGCAATTGCTAACACCGTAAGGCAGCTGGCCGAGAGCGGGATCAAGACGGTCGATTATTCGAGCGGCCACGTAGACCAAATAGACGTAGCGGCCAGACGGGCCGTTATGACGGGAATAAATTCGATAAACCAGAAATACGCAATACAGTCGATGGAATACCTAGAGACAGACCTTGTGGAAGTGTCAGCGCACTACGGCGCACGAAATGTACTGGGGCCGAACGGATGGGAGGCCCATTCAGAATGGCAAGGGCGCGTGTTCCATTGGGAAAAAGAAAATGGGCTTGACTTTTCTCTGTAGCTACGATAATATTAGAATGTAGCCACAAAGAAAAGGAGCGTAACAATGGGGAACTTAATTGATATTAGCGGAGAAAAATTCAACAAACTTACAGCAATTAAGCCATCAAAGAGATATAAAAGCGGGAATGTGATATGGCTGTGTCGATGCGAATGTGGGAAAGAATGCGAGGTTAGCGGATATTTGCTGCGAAGCGGGAGGCAAAAAAGCTGTGGTTGCAGTGCGACGGAGAGAATGACAAAACTGAACAAAAAACACGAAGGATACGGAACACGGCTGTATGAAATATGGCGCCAAATGCACAGACGGTGCTACGGAGAGAGCTCAAAAGCCTATAAGGATTACGGCGGGAGAGGGATAACCATTTGCAAAGAATGGAAAGATGATTTTTCGGCGTTCAGAACGTGGGCGGAGGGAAATGGATACACAGAAGCATTAACCATCGACCGAATTGATGTGAACGGGAACTATGGACCGAATAACTGCCGATGGGCAAACAAAAAGACACAGGCAAATAACAGAAGAAACAACCGAAGGGTTGAATATGGCGGACAGTCGCACACGATATCAGAATGGGCAGACTTACTTGGTGTTGAGCAAAAGCATTTGAGGTATTTGCTCAATAAAAATGGTTGGGACTTGAATAAGGCAATTAAACGGGGAGGTGATATTAAGTGAATGGCGTCGATTATCCGGATTTTGTGACAAACTGCGGCTATGGTAGTGTAACCGGTATCGGCGGGGCCTAGCAAACTGCCGACACACCTTCCACCCATTCATAGACGGCGTTATGGAACGCACATACACAGACGCCGATCTGGAAGACATGAAACCGGAGAATCACAAGTTTACATTCGACGGGAAGGAATACGACCAGTACAGCGCCAGCCAAATGCAAAGACGGCTCGAACGGGCAATTCGCAAACAGAAGCGCTTAAAAAACGCGTATAAAGCCGCTGGACTTAAAGATAAAGAGACTGCCGCCGCAGCCAAGCTGCGCAGTCTGAACACGAAATACCATGATTTCAGCAAGGCGGCAGAGCTGCCAGAGCAGCCGGAGCGGACAAGGGTTCTGTACACAGATGCAAAATCCGAGGCTGCGGCCAGTGCGGCGAAAGCAACAGAACCGATTACACGGCTGCAAGAAACGCTGGATGTGAAAACGGAGATTGTGAGCGGCGTTGTCCCGAAGGGGTCGGAAATTGGCTCTATCCGAGAAATAGCAGGCGGAGATTCCGGGAAACAGTTGAAAGTTGCGAGTTTCCTTTCTGAAAACTACGGCGGGGAACCGTTGCAATGGCGGAAAATGGGCGGTATAATACAAACAGACAATTTCCAATATGATGTTCACTGGTTTGAGCAAAATGGGAAGCACTTTGAAGAAAAGCTGAAAGGGGTGAAGAGAAAATGAAGGTGAGATATAAAGGGCCGACGTTCGGCGGCGGTTTTCTCGGGCTGACGGATGGAAAAACCTATGAATGCGTGGGGGTCGAATATGATCTGCTCCGCATCATAGATGATGAGGGCGAGGACTACCTTTATTCCGCTTCAGCCCCTGCACCGCTCAACGGCAAAACCAAGCCGGGCAAATGGGAAGTGGTAGAAGATGACGAGCGGGGAACGCTTTCAAGGCTGATTTCTAAGGAGAACGCATGATCGACGAAAAACTGAAAGCCGCCATCGAGCGGGCGCTTGCCGCCGGATTCCGCGTCCAGCTGAAGCGCATGAAGGATGGAACAGTCAAGGCACAGATCATCAAGGCGGAAGAAATCAAAAGATAAAACCAAAAATCGCTTGACTTTTTGATGTGGCTACGCTATTATTTGAATGTGGCTACAAAGAAAGTGAGGCGAAAGGATGGGTATCCACAAAGGCACAAAACTGACCGATACGCCGAAGGACAAGATGCTGCGAATTCGGATAGACGCAGAAACCGAGAACAAATTAGATGAGGTTTGCCGCCATACTCGAAAAAGCAAGTCAGAAGTTGTCCGAAACGGGATCGAGATACAGTATGCCGAAATAAAAAAATAGAAGCAGCCCGCCACCGTGGAAAGTTACGGACTGCTTCATATCACAACAGGTTTCCCTATTGATAAATCCATTCTATCATGGGGAAACCATCAAAGTCAAGAGAAACGAGGGTTTACCATGACAGGAAAAGAAACACGGGAACTGATTTCCGAACCGGCTGATTCATCCAGAAGAAAGTTAGAGCAGCTTCTGGATCATGCTACGACGGAGCAGATGCTTATTCTCCTCCAGATCGCGCGGGGCATTACGAACCGGGCGGCATAACAAATGAATACAGATACCGCAGCACAATCGAGTGCGCGGAATGGCACGATGAGCCAACTACTGAGATTTTCTTAGTGGTTGGCTCTTTTTGTTTCGGTAAAAACCGCATGAGCGGGATTTATACAAAAAATTGGCTATCTGCAAGCCTAAAAGTGCAGGCGGGAGGTCATGGCGACGACCTAAAAAGCCTATCCCGTAAGGAGAAACCATGAAAAAAGAAGAATTGCTGAGCATTGGCCTGACAGAAGAGCAGGCAGACAAGGTTTTTGCCATGAACGGCAAGGACATTGAGAAGCACAAAAAGGCCGCAGAGGACGCAAAGGCGGACAAAGAGGCCGTGGAAAAGCAGCTGGCCGACCGCGACAAGGACATCGAAGACCTGCGGAAGTCCAACGGGGACGCCGAGAGCGTCCGCAAGCAGCTCGAAGACCTTCAGGGCCGGTACACCAAGGAAACCGAGGATTACAAGGCGCAGCTCGCAAGCCGCGACTACGCCGACGCCATGACCCGCGCGATCACGGCCAAGGGCGTCAAGTTCTCTTCCAAAGCCGCAGAGAAAGCCTACCTTGCAGACCTCAAGGAGAAGCACCTTGAACTGAAAGACGGCGAGCTGACCGGCTTCGACGAGTGGCACAAGGCCCAGCTCGAAGCAGACCCGACCGCGTTCCAGTCCGGCAAGCCTGCGCCCACATTTGTCAAGCCCGTCGGCCAGGGCGGCGCACCGGCGGCAAAGAGCAAGGGCGCAATGTACGCGCAGCAGTTCAACGCGCAGTTTGCGCAGACACCAAACAAGGAGTGATTTGAAAAATGTCTATCGTTGTAAACACAAAAGCAGAAGTCAGGCCGAATTTCCTCGAAAGCGAAGTCGGCCTCGTCCTGAAAACCCGTGAAATCCCCGCGTCGATGGGCGTGCAGGACGGCAAGTACAAGATCGTAAAGGCCGGTACGCCGTTCCCGTCCGACAATTCGAACGCCGTCGGCCTCGTATTTGAGGACATCGACGTGACGGACGGCAATATGCCCGGCTCCGTGATGGTCGCGGGCCGTGTGCTGGCAGACCGCCTGTCGCTTGCATCCGCAGCCAAGACCGCGCTGTCCGGCAAGGGATTCACGTTTGTTGACGCGCCGGAGATCACGCGCGGCTATACCGTGACCTACGACAAAAACGACGGCAGCGGCACGCCGCCCGTCGACGAGAACGTCTACACAGAGGGCTCCTATGCCGACGTCTCGACCGAATACCCGCTGACCAAGAGCGGCAACACCCAGACCGGCTGGAGCACGTCTAAGGGCGGCGAAGCTGTTTCCAAGGTCGAAATGACCGGCAATGTGACCCTGTACCCCGTGTGGACTACGGCCTAAAGAAGGAGGAAAAACACCATGCCTGACATTCTTGAACTGATTTCCGACGCTGACCGTCTGGATTTCTCGCAGAACATTTCCGTCGCACGCCCGGCGTACCTCGGCGACCGGCTGTTCCCGGACCAGAAGACCGAAAGCCTGAAAGCCGAGTACCTGCGCCTCGCAAACGGCGCACAGATCCCCACGATGGCGACCGTCCACGCCTTTGACACCGAGGCCGAGATCGCCACGCGCCCCGCGCTCGAAAAGACAGAGGTTGAGAAGCTGTTTATCAAGCGCAAGATCAACCAGTCCGAGCGGGTGCAGCTGCTCAACGAAAACGGCGTATATGCCGACAACGCAATCGTGAGCTATGTCTTCGACGATATGCGCCTGATGGCCGATGCGGTCAAGGTCAGAACCGAAGTTGCAAAGATGGAAGTCATCGCGACCGGCAAGATGACCATCAAGGAAAACAATCTCAACATGACCGTCGATTACGGCGTTCCGTCCGCAAACACCGGCTTCAAGATCGACTTCGGCGCAGATGCTGATATCGTCGGCCAGCTTCAGGCCATCGCGGATCAGGCGGCGGCCTCCGGCCACGCCCTGAGCGAAATGGTCGTCGGTACGAAGATCCTGCGCAAACTCGCGTCCAACAAGGGCATTCAGACCCTCGTATACGGTACGGTCGGCGCTGGTACATACGTCACCACCGAGAAGCTGCGCAGCCTCTTTACCGAGCTGTTCGGCTTCGGCCAGATCACGACCAACGACCAGCGCTATAAGGCGCAGGCCGCAAACGGCGCGGAAAAGACGCATCGATTCTTCCCGGAGGACAAGGTTGCGTTCCTGTCCAACGGCACGGCCAATTCCTTCGGCGTTGGCCTGTGGGGCGTGACGCCGGAAGAAAAGGGCTATGGCCCGTACACCGACAAGAGCGCGCAGCAGTATATCACGATCACCCAGTGGGAAACGCCTGACCCGAAGACCACCTGGACGAAGGCGAGCGGCCTGTTTATCCCGGTCGTGCCCGATCCTTACGGCCTGTTCATCGGCGCGGACGTAAGCAAGTAAATTCAAGCCTCCGCGCCTGCATGACGGGCGCGGAGGCTGACCGGAAGGAGGGCGCAGCATGATCTACGCTGATTATGAGTATTACGCGACTGTGTACCGCGGGACGGCGCTGGATGAAGAGCAATTTTGCGGCCTCGCCCGCAAGGCATCGGCTTACGTCGACTACATCACCATGAGCCGCGCGCGCTCCGCCGCCGGGGACAAGCTCGAAGCCGTCCAGAACTGCGTCTGTGCGCTGGCCGAGCTGGAGCAGGACGCTGGGAAGCTGGACAGTCTCGTCTACACGACCGACAGGCCCGTATCAAGCGAGACGGTCGGCGGCTGGTCGCGAAGCTTTGGTTCACGAAATCTGTCCCAGGCAGATATACAGCGGACAGAGACGCGCCGCCGTGAGATCGTGCTGGCGTACCTCGGGCCGACCGGATTACTCAAAGCGAGGGGGTATGGGCCGTGTCCATGTTCCCCCACACCGTAACCATCTACAACGTCTCGCAGGAGACAGATCCGGCGACATTCAAGGACGTGGAGAAAACCTACATCACCGTCCTGCGCGGCGTTCTGCTGGAAGCCTCCAAGGCGGCCAACGTCCGCCAGAGCGGGCTTGAGGGCGCGGATGCGGTGAATCTGTACATTCCGTTCTCTACGGTTGCTGTAGACGGCGTGACGGGCGCAGAAAAGCGCTACGTCGGCCCGCAAGAATTCTGGCGTGCAACTGATAAAAGCGGAATCTGGACGCTCTCCACGGACGGCAACGGCGGAACGACATTCTTTATCAAGGGTGAAGTCGTGGAGCCGGACAAGACCGAGCAGGCGCTTGAAATGCTCTATGACGACGTTTACAAGGTCACAAAGGTCGATATGAAGGACTTTGGAAGCCAGGACATGAGACACTTCGAAGTCGGAGGGGCCTAATATGCTGAAATTCAGCGTAAAGGCAGACGGCTTTGATGAATTGCATGAGGCAATCGCGCAGGCGTGTACCAAAGCGGAGCATATTGTCGCACTTCAGGCAAGAAAGGACACGGCCCCATATGTACCGTTCCTGACCGGCTCCCTCGACCGCAGAACACAGGTCGAGGGAAACGCGATTATCTACCCCGGCCCATACGCGCGGTTCCTGTACTACGGAAAAGTCATGGTAGACCCGGAGACCGGCAGCACTTACGCGCCGAAAGGCGGAACGAAGGTTCTGACGGACAAAAACCTTGTGTTTACGACATCCGGACACGCGCAGGCGCAATCACACTGGTTCGAGGCTTCAAAGGCTGAGAACCTTGACAAATGGATTCGAGTTGCAGATAAGGCGGTGAAAAATGGCTTCTGAAAAGCAGAAAAAGCTAGTATCCGTGGAGGAAGAGCAGGACATTGCCCGCAAAATGATGATCTGGGCAAACGCCTTTTCCGATGACGATATGCCAGCCGCAACGATCAACTATGAATTTCTTGCTGCGGATTCCGCAAGCATGGCGCTGTCCACTATTCAGGGCGCGTACATCACGCAGAAATACATCCGCGGCGGGCATGAGGCGGAATATCAATTTAAGATCATCGCCCGCATTATTCCCGGCAGCAGCAACGACAAGCGCCTGAAATGCGACGCCATGCTGAACCGGTTCGGGGATTGGGCAATGCAGAACCCGCCGGATCTGGGCGACGGCATGCGCGTCCGCCGCATGGAAGCAGTCAGCCGCGCGGCCCTGTACGCCCGGTACGAGGACGGCACGGAAGACCACCAGATTTTAATGAAACTGACATATGAGGTGATTTAACTATGGCAGAAGTTACTTTTAACACAACCGCCGGTCAGACCATCGACCGGGAACTGCTGATCGCATATCTGAACACCGGCGAGTCCTCGACGCCCGTCTGGTCGCCGTTCGGAACGCGCGTCACGGACTCCAGCATGGAGTATGACTGGCAGGAGGATTCCAGCAAGGACATTCTCGGCACGACCAGAACGACCATGAAGAAGCCGATCATCACGCAGAGCTTTGACCCGTGCGACCTTGACGCGGGCGACGCGGCGCTGAAAAAGATCTGGGATCTGGCGGTCAAGCAGCAGAACGCGGCCGCGCTGGCAAACCAAGATGTGCTGATCGTCCACCACTACGCAGGCACGGCCAAGACGGCAGTTTTCGCGGAGCGCTACGACGCTTCCATGGTCAAGCCGTCCAGCCTCGGCGGCGAGGGCGGCGGCTCCGTCGGTATGCCCATCGACGTGACGCTCGGCGGCAACCGCACGACCGGAACGGCGGCGATCGGCTCCAACGGTGCGATTACCTTCACGCCGGACGCGGCGTAAGGAGGGCCCGCAATGCCTGAAATCAAATTTGAAACCGGCATCGTATCGTTCAAGCTGAACGACGCGGCGGAAGTTTCCTTCAACCCGACGGACAGCGCGTTTGTCGAACAGATCTTCAACACGTTTGACGAGCTGGACAGGAAGCAGGTGGCGTATAAGGCCGAAGTCGACCACTGCGCGGACAAGAAAGAGATCTTCGCAATCGCCCGCCGCCTCGACGCGGAAATGCGGGACATGATCGACAACTTGTTTGCAAAGCCTGTATGCACGGCGCTTTTCGGCACCATGAACGTCTACGCGCTGGCAGACGGCCTGCCAGTATGGTGCAACCTCATGCTGGCCGTGATCGATCAGATCGACACGAGCTTCGCGGCAGAGCAGAAGAAGACCAACCCGAGGATTGCGAAATATACAGATAGATGGAAAACGCGCAGGCCCCCTGTTCGCGAAATATATTGATAGATGGGGAAAGTGATCTATTCCCTGCCGACCTCTGTTGAGGTCGGCGGAACAGAATACGCGATCCAATCCGATTACCGCGCGATCCTCGATATCCTCGTGGCCCTGACCGACAGGGAACTGGACGAGCGGGATAAGGCGGAAGCGGCGCTGACCATCTTCTATCCCGGCTTCGAAGAAATGCCCGTCAGCGACTATCAGGAAGCCCTGAATCAGTGCTTCCGCTTCATCGACCACGGGCAGGAGAACCGGGAGAAAAGAAAGCAGCCCGAGATTATGTCATGGGCGCAGGACTTTGATCTCTATATTGCGCCTATCAACCGAATCGCGGGCTGCGAGGTCAGGGCGCTGGAATACCTGCATTGGTATTCGTTTCTATCGTACTATCAAGAAATCGGAGATTGCCTGTATGCACAGGTGGTTTCTATCCGCGATAAAAAGGCCAGAGGGAAGAGCCTCGACAAACAGGAGAGGGATTTCTACCGGCGCAACCGGGATATTGTCGATCTGAAGACGACATACTCGGAGACCGAAGCCGACCTGCTTGCTGCATGGGGCGTCGGGACAAAAAACAGCCGCCCCGGTTAGGGGCGGCAGCGAGAAAAACTTATTTTTTATACTCGAAAATGATTTCGCTACCCCAGAAGCTTGGAGAGAATCGAATCTCGATCTCACTCCAATCCTGCGGCGCTTCATATCCGACGACACCTTTCATTTTCTTCCCGGCGGCAATCGTGCCATCAAGCTGCGGCTCGTCGGAACTCATCATGGCGGTGAGACTGAGGCTGGTTGTATAGCCATCAATGTAGCTTTCAAATGAAAGCATGGTGCTGGACGCAATATCGCGGGATGAATTGTTTTCGATCTCGAATTCGCACAGAACAAAGACCTTTCCATCATCCGGCGAGACGTAATTTTGGCCGGAATTCTCGGTAACACTGAGCAACGTGACCGCCACGCCGTCTAGAACGACCTGGTCCCCAACGCCAAATGTTTCAGGCCCGGAATCGGATTGCTGCGGCGGCTGCTGCGAAGAAGAAACTGAGGTTCCGACCTTTTCCGGCTTGGAGGACGATCCGCAGGAAGCAAAGGCCGCGCCAATAAAGACGAAAAGACAGAGGAATACGATTAAAGCCGTCAGGCAGCCGCTGGGGCGTTTCGCCTGCTTTTTGGTTTTTAGCCCGCCAACAACGTCAACGCGGTTCGAGGCGTTAATCTTGATGGTAAAAAACGCATTCTGTTGCCCTTCGGCAATGGTAAAGGATATGGTTTTATCCAGACGGCGATACCGGTAAAAAGAAAGTTCGTGCTGGCCCGGAGCGGCCACGGCTCGAAGTTCTTCACCGTTTTTCAGCGTGCCGACATCACAGCCATCCAATGCAACGCCGACGGTCAGGCCAGAACCGTAAAAAGAATTGTCCCGGCTGATTTGGATAATGCAATCACTCATATATCGTCCCTCCTTACTTGGAAGATAACACAAATAATAACAAAAATCAACCGAAAAGGTGGTGAAAATATGGCGGATGGAAAAATTGTGATCGCCGTCGACGCGGACGCGAAAAAGGCGCAGAAGGAGCTTGATACGCTGTCCTCGAAAATCGACAAGATGGAAGCCAAGCTAAACGAGGACACCGGCACGCAGAGCGGGATAAAAAAGGAACTTGACGCAGCGCTTCAGGCCGCAAAGCAGACGGAAGACGCGCTGAAATCGCTCCGCTCGGAGGCTGACCGCCTAAAGGGCATCACGTCCGGAAGCGCTTCGGCTAATCCAGCGGAGTACATAGACGCTTATTCTCGACAGGCGGAGGTTGCTGCGCAGATCAAAGAGCAGGAACAGCTGCTGGTGCAGCAAAACAAAACGGCGGAAAAGCTTGGGAGTCAATATGCAAAGATCACCGACAATGTGATAAACCAGACTGCTGCGCTTGACGCTGCAAAGGCTAAAGCCGGAGAGCTGGTGCAGCAGATCACAAATGCAAGTGGAGCCTCAGCTAAAATGGCGGAGGCATCGGCAAGAGTCGAAAAAAGCATGGATAAGTTCGGACGCAGGCTCGGGAACCTGTTTAATCGTGCGCTGGTTTTCACAGTCATTTCCCGCGGCCTTTCACAACTGCGCAGCTGGATCGGAAAAACGATCATGAAAAGCGACGAAGCGCGCGCGGCAGTTGCCCGGCTTAAGGGCGCGCTGCTCACACTCGCGCAGCCGATTATGAAGGTGGTTATTCCGGCTTTTGTCCTGCTCGTGAACGTACTGACCAGAATCGTAAACGCACTTGCAACACTGGTTTCAAAGCTGTTCGGAACGTCGTTTTCAAAATCTGCGTCGGAAGCCGCTGCGGCATACGGAGAAGAAGCGGAAGCAATCTCTGGAGTTGGAGATGCGGCAGAAAAAGCCGGCAAAAGCATGGCGTCGTTTGATGAAATCAATCAGCTTTCAGGAGATTCCGGAACTGGTGGCAGCGCCGGAGCGGGCGGCGGAATTGGCGCTGATACCATAGCGCCTGATTTCAGCGCCATGGTAAAGGATCAGCTGACATCAATCACGGAATTATTTGCAGGAGCGGCGCTTCTTGCGCTTGGCGCGATCCTCACATTCAGCGGTGCGAACATTCCACTTGGCATAGCGCTGATGGCGCTTGGTGCATTGGCGGTGTGGGATGCGGTAAGCAATCACTGGGGCGAAATTGCAGAAATCCTGCAAGGACAAGTCGGACTTATTACGGCGATCGTAAGCACTGCCTTGCTTGCAATCGGCGCAATCCTTGTATTTTCTGGCGCGAACATTCCACTTGGCCTTGGATTGATGATTGCCGGGGCAATCGGCCTTGCGGCAACTGTAGCGGCAAACTGGGGCGCAATCACGGAAGCGCTGCAAGGCCCAATCGGTGCTATTACAGCAATCGTCAGCGGCGCATTATTTGTGGTAGGCGCAATTTTGGCATTCAGCGGCGCAAACATCCCTCTCGGCATCGGGCTTATGGTCGCAGGAGCAGCAGGGCTTGCTGCGGTAGCGGCTGTAAACTGGAATACGATCACAGAGGCTCTGCGAGGGCCCATCGGTGGTATTGTGGCAATCGTGGGAGCGGCACTGCTTGCGCTTGGCGCGATCCTCGCATTCAGCGGTGCAAATCTGCCGCTCGGCATTGGACTGATGGTAGCCGGAGCGGCAGGACTCGCTGCAACGTCTGCTATTAACTGGGATACGATTAAAGCAAAGCTACAAGGGTCGATAGGAAAGATTACCGCGATTGTCAGCGCGGCGCTGCTTGCAATCGGTGCGATCCTTGCGTTTACGGGCGCAAATATCCCACTTGGCGTTGGATTGATGGCCGCAGGCGCAATCGGATTGGCAGCAACGGTGGCCGTCAACTGGAATACAATTCAGGGGAAAATGCAGGGGCCGCTTGGCAAAATTACAGCAATCGTCGGCGGCGCACTTCTCGCACTCGGCGCGGTTCTTTTATTTACGGGCGCTGGAATTCCTCTTGGACTTGGGCTTCTTGCGGCTGGCGGCGTAAGCTTGGCGGCTGCTATTGCTCCGAACTGGAATTTCATAACCGAGAAACTTAAAGATTGCTGGGGCAAAATCAAAGATTTCTGGAAGAAGAACATTGCACCGGTATTTACAGGCGAATGGTGGGCCAATCTTGCAAAAAACGCCATGAATGGTCTGATTGCCCAAATCGAGAATGGAATCAACAGTGCGTTGGGCGGATTGGGCGGACTCGTGAACGGCGCAATTAGACTGCTGAATAAAGTCCCGGGCGTGGATCTTGGGACTGTAAGCTGGGGGAACGTCCAACTCCCCCGTCTCGCCTCCGGCGCAGTCATTCCGCCGAACCGGGAGTTCATGGCCGTCCTCGGCGACCAGAAGAGCGGGACGAACATCGAGACACCGCTTTCCACGATGGTGCAGGCCTTCAAACAGGCCATGAACGAGACCGGCGGCGCGGGAGGACGGCAGATGACCGTCATCCTCCAGCTTGACCGCCGGGAGCTGGGCCGTGCGATCTACCAGCTGAACAACGAGGAGACGCAGCGTGTCGGCGTTCGTCTGGCGGGGGTGAAGACATGAGAAGCGCACTGAGCCTTGACGGCAAGCCGTATTACAATCTGCACGTCGTAGATCTCAAACGTTCGTTTTCCGTCCTCGATGGCGACAACGCCGGGCGCGTTATGACCGGAGCAATGACCAGAGATATCATCGGCACATACTACAACTACAGTCTGGAAATTGATCCCGTATCGTCAGACCCGGAAGAATATGATGAGTTTTATGAGAACATTTCCGCCCCGGTAAACAGTCACGTCCTCACAGTCCCGTACGCACAGGGAACCCTGACATTTGACGCTTACGTTGCAAACGGAGAGGATAGCCTCGCCGGAAGCTACGACGGGCGCAACGAATGGGGCGGCCTGACGATCAATTTTGTCGCCATGAAGCCCAAGAGGACACCGACATGAGTGTACGCGTGATTTATGAGGACGTTGCCGTCGGCGCAGCAGCGGCAGCAAGCGTGGCAAGCACCGCCGCGCAGCCGTTTTCTGATCTTTCAGAACTTCCGTATGGAACGGAGCCGGTGATCGTTGCCACAAACGAATTGAATCAATGGGTGCTGGATGGCTCCCGCCCACTGCTCACAAACGAGCGGGTGGCGTTCTGGTCCTCCGTGCCAAGTAAAGCCGACTGCACGTTCGACGAAAATCCAACGCTGACAATCACACTGGACGGAACATTCACGACCTCCGGTATCTTCCTCTATTTTGACGGCGGGACAGGAGACTATTGCAGTGCGCTGACCATGACGTGGTACAACGGTACGACGGTCGTTGCGACACAGGACTTCGAGCCTACCGGACAGAAGTATTTCTGTGCGAAGCCTGTCTCGGGTTACAACAAGCTCGTGATCGAGCTGAAGAAGACAAGCCTGCCGTACCGCTACGCAAAACTCCGCCAGATCTTCTTCGGCATTGTTCGGGAGTTTGAGCGGGAGGATCTGCGCAGCGTCAACGTCACAGAGGGCGTCAGCGTGATCTCCGACGACGTGGAGATCAACACGCTGGATTTCACCCTCGACAATTCAGATGATATCGACTTCATTTTCCAGGAGAAGCAGCCTGTCAGCGCCTATGACGGCGCGAAGCTGATCGGCGTATTTTACATCAAAAGCTCGTCCCGGTCGAGCGCACGGCTCTATGATATCTCCTGTCAGGACGCGCTCGGCATTCTGGACGATGAGCCATTCGCGGCGGCGATCTACAGCGAGAAAAACGCGAAGGAGTTGATCGCCTCGATTCTCGGCGCGCATTTCACGCTGGACTTCGATTCTGCGCTGGAGGACGAGACTGTAACCGGCTATATACCAGATTGCACCAAGCGAGAGGCGCTGCAGCAAATTGTCTTCGCCCTGCGTGCGACCATCGACACAAGCGCGTCACGCGGCGTGCACGTCAGGAGGCTCAGGACGGCTTCTCCCGCCGAGATTCCGACTGACCGGACGTATACCGGCGGCAGCGTGGAAACGGCGGCTGTGGTCACAGAGATTCGCGTGACGGCGCACAGTTATTCGACTTCCGGAAGCGGCGACAGCGTTGAGGTAAACGGCACGACCTACTACCACACAACGTCGGTCACGGCCAAGACCAATCCGAACGCCACGACGCAGACCAAGCCGAATGTCATCGAAGTGCGGGACGCGACGCTGGTAAACAGCGACAACGTAGCCGCCATTGCGCAGCACGTCTATGACTATTACATGCGCCGTCAGACGCACAGCGTCCGCATCGTCATGGACAAAGAGGCCCCCGGCGATTATGTGCGGACAACAACGCCGTGGGGGACCAAAATCACCGGCACGATCACCAGCATGAACATCCGTCTCAGCGGCATTGCGGCAGCGGACTGCGAAATTGTAGGAACATAAGCGCCGGAAGGAGAACAACATGATCGTAATCACATGCAAAAAGGCATTTGCCCAGACTGGCTGCCGAACGGCGCTCCTGACGGCGGGCATGAGCCGGGCAGAGACAGTGCGCTTCGTCTTCTCGGACGACTGGGATGGGCTCAATAAAACCGCCGTCTTTACAGATGGCGTGAAGACTGTCGATATCCTGTCGGCCGGATGGGAGGAGGATACCGTACCCATCCCGCCGGAAGTCCTCACCACAGCAGGCCACACCGTCCGCGTCGGCGTCTACGGCACGAACGCCTCCGGCGTCGTCCTTCCCACGGTGTGGGTATCCCTCGGCAAGGTGCAGCCCGCGGCGGAGCCGTCCGGCGACGCCTCGACCGATCCTACCCTCCCCGTCTGGGCGCAGCTGCAGCAGCAGATCGGCGACCTGAACGACCTCAAGACCTACAGCAAGGACAACCTCGTTGCCGCCATCAACGAAGCCCGCCAGTCCGGCGGCGGAGGCGGCGGCGGGGGGATATCATCCGCGCAGATCGACGAGATCCGCGTGCTGACAAAATCGGACTATGACGCGCTGGACGAAAAGGACGCGCGGACGCTGTATCTGGTGGAGGGCTGATATGCTGACAGTAGGAATCAAACGCATTCTGGAACTCTTCATCGGCTCCATGGGCATCAAGTCCGCCCATCTGGGCGAGAAAACCATTTATGAAAGGCCAGGCGGCTTTTTGTACATCGAACTTAAAAGCGAAGAAAGGGGATAAAACCAAATGGCAAGCTTTTTTAATCTGACACTTGATACGCTGGCGCCTGCCGGTCTATCGATCGTCCTGAATGACGGCGCGCAGTACGCGACCAGCGCCAATGCCACCGCGAAGATCTCCGTCTCCGATGAGGTGACGACGGGCTACCAGATGAAGATCTGGGGCACGAAGACGGCGGCGACGGAAGAGGCTGCGTCGTGGGAGACGTTCACAGCGGAAAAGGCCATTACGCTTCCCGACGGCGACGGCCTCAAGACGATTTACTGCAAGGTGCGCGACGACGTCGGCAACGAGTCGGCGGCAGTCAGCGACTCCATCACGCTCAATTCCACGATTCCCGCCGTGACCATCACCGGCCCCGACAAGAGCCGTATTTCCAAGGTCACGGGCTACGACGCAGCGGCGTTCTCCTTCGTCTGCGACGTGGACTTCGAGGAATACACCGTCCGCGTCGTCCCGGCGACAAGCAGCCTGCACACGGCCGGTACGCAGATCCCGACGACTGGCGGCTCTACGAACGTCAGCGGCACGGAGGGCGGCTACAAGAAGAACACCGCCATCAACGTCACCATCAAGGGCGCAGACCTCGAAACAGCGTCTTCCGGCGACGGCGTGAAGATCGTGAAGGTCTTCGTGAAGAACGCCGCCGGTACATGGAGCGCCGCGTAATGGCCGCGCCGGAACTGACGTTCTCCATCACCGGAAACAGGATCTCGGCAGTGGCCGGGTATGACTCCATCACCGTCAAATTCTCGTCGGATATCGCCTACACGGCCTTTGAGTGCCGCGCGACGAAATCCGGCGAGGACTGGGGCCGGGGAAAGGGCGCGCTCATCGCGTCCTTCTCCCAGACCCCGGCGGGGACGCAGCGCACCTTTGAGGTCTACGACAATTTCCTGCTTTCCGGCGACGGAGAATACCGCATTTCGCTGTTCGCGCAGGGCGCGGACGGCAGCTGGAATGATAATTACGGATTTATCCCGCTGGGCCAGACACAGACGATGAAAACGGCTGACGGCGAGGAATTTTTGTGCATGAAGGAGTGATCGTATGGCGTACAACAGCCAGTATACCGGCGCGCAGATCGACGAGGCCATCGGCGACGTGCGCGAGAATAAAGACGCGTGGGGCAAAAAGAAACTTCCGGCCGTCACCGCTTCCGATAACGGCAAATTCTTGCGCGTCGTCAGTGGCGCGTGGGCAGCTGTCTCGATTTCTGACGCAAACGGGGTGAGTTTTTAATGGACTACTTAACAAACGATACCGACCTCAAAAAGGTCGCCGACGCGATCCGCGCCAAAGGCGGCACATCCGCCCCGCTGGCCTACCCGTCCGGCTTCGTTTCAGCGATTCAGGCCATAAAATCCGCACCGGCTACGCCGTATATGGAAGCAGAGTATGTTGCGGTGGAGGATGGCAGCATAACGAGCCACTATATCAAGAGCGCGAAGCTCTACAACCACACGGCGGTTTATGCCTACGAATTTGCAACTCAGTATAATCTGAACAGCCTCGATTTCGGCGACGCATCGAACAACATCACCACGATAGAAGCGGACGCTTTTACTAGCGCAAATCTGGCCGGGATAGTGCTTCCGGATACAATCACGTCGCTGCAAGACGCGTGCTTTGCACAGGCGTTTATCGCAACGTTGGAGCTTCCAGCGCAGATCACGGAGATTCCGAAAAATGCTTTTAGAGGAATCAACGCTGCATACTCATCGGAAACAGATGAGGAACTTCCAATTAACATCATTCTGCCGCCAAATCTCACAAAAATAGGAAACTATTGCTTTTATAATGCGCAGATTAAGCAGATCTCTATACCGGATACGGTAACAGAGATCGGGGAAAGCGCATTTCAATACTGTATTGGTCTGACATCGTTCGTCATCCCGCCGCTGCTGCAGAAAATCCCGCAATATATGCTGCAAGGGTGCGAAAATATTACAGCAATTACAATCCCAGCGGCGGTGACCGAGATCGGGGAAGGCGCATTCGAGAACACAGGCATCACCTCCATTACAATCCCGGCAACCATCACAACGCTCGGAATGAGCATGCTGAGAAGCTGCGTGAACCTTGCTACCATCAACATACAGACAAATGTAACGGAAATCCCGGATAGGTTCGCACAAGAAAGCGGCAGAACGTCGGTGACACTGCCGGATACGGTAGAAACGATCGGCGACAGCGCGTTTTCTTCGAGCAGAGCCAACCTCACAGAGATTACCATCCCCGCCTCCGTCACGTCGATCGGCGATTACGCGTTCGCGCAAAATGAAAGCATGACGACAATCACATGTCTGGCCGCAACCCCGCCGACGCTCGGCCGCAACGCGTTTACCATGAACACCATCAATACCACCATCAAAGTCCCGGCAGCATCGGTCGCGGCGTATAAAGCCGCCGCTGACTGGAGCACATGGGCGGACATCATCGTAGCGATGTGAACGCCGAAAACCGAAAAAGGGAGAACACCATGGACACCAAAACCATCATCGTCACCCTCGTCTGCGCCGTGCTCGGCTCGTCCGCGCTGACGGCAGGGGAAGATAGAAGCGTATGAGTACAATCATCGATACCCTCGTCACCGACCGGACGCAGGCGGACGCTGAGCGGGTGAAGGAACTGGCCGCGAAGGGCTTTGCGGCCATGAGCGCAGACGAGCGGGCGGAATGGCTCGCCGGGATGAGGGGAGCGTACAATGCCGCCGATCTCAACCGTGTGGGAACCGCCCTGAACTATCTGGCGGGCCGCCTTGGGCCAATCTGCGGGAAGATCATAACATGGACGGCAAAAACCGATTGGGCCGTCACGGACATTGCAACGGCCTCACAGGCCGAGACATACCGGCAGCAGATACAGGATATCCGCGACGCGCTTGCGTATCCTGCCGGAACGCCGGACGCGCCGGAGCTGGCCCGCCTGACCTACACCGATGCAAACAACATCGAGCGCATCCTGAAACTCTGCGAAGACTTAATCATCAACGTTGCAAAATCTTTTCGCTACACTGGCGCGGCGGAGTGCGCCGCAGGAGGACTTCTGACATGAAAGATAGACAGCCGACACAAGTTTTATCCAACGGCGCAATCCGGTACGGCTTTTATAACGCCGACGGAACCCTGAATCACTACGAATATCTCAAGCGAGACGACGCCCCGACCGAAGAGGGCACGCCGCTCAATAAGGCAAACTTACTCTCCGATGCTACCGCGGCCAAGATCTGGCCGAACGCAAGTACCCGCCCGGAAGACCCGACGGTCAGCGAGGCGCTTGCAGAATTGCAGAAAGGCACCGCGAAAGTCGGCGATATCCTTATGACGGTAAGAGCGAAACCATCCGATGCGTGGCTTTTATGCAATGGCCAAACCATCACAAGATCTGCCTACCCGAAGCTGTTTGAACTCTTGCGGCCGGCGGCGTCTCCGGCTCCATGGACGAGCAAGCCTGTAACAGGGGTCAATCAGGATACAAGCAGCATAAGATACGCAAATGGAAAGTGGTTTGCCTTCACCTACAACCGGTCCGATTCCAAAATGCACATGTATGTATCGAGTGATACAGATGTATGGGTAGATTATCCGTTTAGCTATACGCTCGGTGACAGTCAGCATATTGCAGATATTGCAGTATGCTATAATCCGCTCAAAGGCGTCTACCGTATGGCTATCGTAGAAGCAACCTCTACGGAAAATCACTGCGAGTCCTATACTATCTCGGAAGATCTTCAGACCGTATCGAAGAACAACTGGATATGGAGCAACGGCGACAATGATATTTACAAATTAGAACTATTTGCTTCGAGTAGCGGCAATGTGTACTGCTTTCGATCTAATAGTTCTTCAAGTAATTACATTGGTGGAGTAGTATACGAAGACCGTATAACCGCAAGTAGTTCAGGAAAGTGGAACAACGTAAATAACTCTGTAGACGCAATAAGCTACGACGAGACCTCAAGGCAGTTTTGCTGGACGTATCGCCGAAATATCTACATGGCAGAAGAATTAAGCCCGAACGCTTCGGAGGATCTAATTGGAACAATCCCAGATGCTGCTGTTCCAAGCGGCATACAGGGTTATGCTATTTTGAAGTATATATGTGCATCTACAGGTACGATTATTGCGATATATCAAAATGAAGGCTTGAAGTACGCCTACACACTTGATAATGGCACAACATGGCACATTGGAGCGGAAGCAATCTCTACAGGCTCAACAGACTATGTATACACACAGTCTGGATTCGAGTTTGTGTCAGGCTTACTGCTATTTACGGCCTCCATAGACGGTACTAGATACATCTGCAGCGTTTCCGATCCGGAAGATAAGGTATACAAAATTAGTGGTGTCTTTGATGGTGCATTATCACCTGCCGCTTTAGCGGCACAGCCGCCAAAAACTGGAACAATATCTATATGCAATTATAACGACTTAGCGAAACCGGTTCCAACGATTATACCAGATAGCCGTAGCCACGCATACATCAAGGCGCTGGAGGAATAACCCGTGAAGGACAGAAAACCGACGAAAGTCCTGCAAAACGGCGCAGTATATTATTCAGCAACAAGAGTCCTCATGGGGGTGACTGCAACCAGAGAAGAATGGATTCGCCCAGAGGATGAGCCATTGGAGTCTGGGACACCACTTACCAAAGAAACGCTATTATCGGGAGAAGCGGAGGAGATCATATGGCCAGGGAGCGGGAAGCCTGCAAATCCGACCGTAAACGACGCGCTGGACAAGCTGACCGGAGCGAAGGAAGTTGGTGATATCCTCACAACCGTCCGCATTCTCTCTGCCCCATGGCATGAATGCGACGGATCTCGCTTCTCGCGTATGTCCTACCCGGCGCTTTATGCAGTCCTCGGCGGCACGACGCTGCCGACGATCAGCTATTCCAGCGATACCACCACCTACATCAAAATGGCGGACGATTAGCCCGGCAAAATAAAAGAGAAAGGTACGGAAAAATGGACACCAAAACCATCATCGTCACCCTCGTCTGCGCCGTGCTCGGCTCGTCCG
>ERZ1034928.346-NODE-346-length-23939-cov-14.414755_pt1 | contig 23939 bp, 25 predicted proteins | sample MGYA00520627_ERZ1034928 | MGnify/ENA primary metagenome ERZ1034928 (study PRJEB33766, sample SAMN09781755) | gut metagenome | biome: gut microbiome | host: Homo sapiens | place: Madagascar | study: EMG produced TPA metagenomics assembly of the PRJNA485056 data... | reverse complement strand
AGAAATCTCTTGAAAGAATAGAGAAAGATGGTGTTGGTAGTGGAAAAGGTATCAGTGAGAAGACATTATTGTCTGCCATCGAGATTGTATCAAAACAGAAATAGTTGAGAATATGAAAAAGTTTTTATTAGTTGCATTAATTGCAGTGGTGTCTCTATTGGCTTTATGTAGCAGAAATCAGAGATTTCAAGAAGACAATCGTGAGTTGTATGACACTATTACGGTGTACTCTGTTGACAAAATCGTAGAAACGTCTGGCAGTAAAGACAGAATCAGAACAGAGACTTATTATCTTGTTGCTACAGACAAGGGAGCGTATCGCATAGATTTGTACGGAATATGGGGTAATCCTCAACTTGTTGGAGTTATAAAACAAGACAGAACATATATTGTTGAAACGAAATGGTTCGATGCTCCAATTCTTAAGGAATACAAACGTATAACTAAACTGATTCGTGAATTATGAAGAAGAAAGGATATTACGAATACGAAAACGGAATCCACCCTTTGAAACTTTGGGTACATATCGGTAAAGACCTGAAAGAGCTGATAGATTCCTGTTTTGACAAATGCAAGGCTCCCGATAGTGATTACGGCGGCGTTACGTATTCCGATGCTGTCAGGAAGAGCGTTGAACTTAAAGAAGACAAGGAGGAATAGCTTATGAAACCGATTATAGTAATAGAACTTCCTTTGGGAATGTGCATTGATAGAGAAATCACAGAACCTTATGGATACGATTTGTTCTATGGAGACGAGAACATCGAAGCTCAGTGGAAGAAACTGGAAGAACTTCGAGAAACTGGCGGTGTCATTATAGTTCATCCAAGCTCTACTAGCGCAATTCGAGAGATTCTTGACCCTTATATTGGTAGTGATGGATTTATCAAAGAATGCGGTTTACGAAACGTCCATACAGAAGAGCATGGTGATTTCTATGTTATGCTTTTTCATAACCCATCAGATGTTATGGCTCTTAGAGCGTTTTATTATAATAGTAAAAAGGAATAGCTTATGATAGAGGAGTCAAAGATAAGAGAGGGATTGGTATTCTGGAACGAATGCGATGCTATTGTGCAATTTCCTGATAGTAAAATCCGTATAGAGATTCATGCACGTTTGATGAAAATAGACAAGATTGTGAAAAACAATATTGCTACATGCTCTGTTTACGACAATAAGGCGTTTGGTTTTCAAACTGCTGTAACTCTTGATTACATTGAGAAATATGGAACAGAAATTACGCTTGACGATAATGACCGGCAGGAGATGATAGATTTGCGTAATGCAATCTATTTTGAAAAGACTAAGAATCATGACTGGCTTCCAAGAATCCCCGACAGTCTAAAAGAGCGTGTGAGTAAATTTCTTTGCAGTGATTTCTATAAAAAATACAACATAAAAAGAAATAGCTTATGATTTGGATAGAAAATATTAAAATTGGTTCTGTCTTGCAGATTAGAAAGGTCGATTTGAAAGATATAACAGATGATTCATTCATCCATCAGATAGACCCTAACAATATATATGATTCCTTTATTATTAAGGTTGTTGATATGGTGAATGGAAGATGTGAGATTGAACTAGCTGTAGGTGCATATGTATCACGTGACGTTAATATGTATAAATTAGCGAAGGTTTCCACCTTTGCAAACGAATCCGCAAACAAAAAGACAGAGCAAGTTTCTCACCCATCACATTACGCGTGGTTGAAAGATTTGTGCGGTGTTGAACCCTTGGATATTTGCAGACACCTTGACTTCAATACAGGGAACGCTATCAAGTATCTCTTGCGCAAGGATAAGGTGGATGGCAACAAAACAAAGACCGAGAAGCGCATTGAGGACTTGCGTAAGGCAGTGTTTTATATCCAAGACGAAATAAAATTATTGGAACATGGCACAGACTAAATACACTTGTAAGGATTGCGTATTGTTGAATGACGAAGATTCTGAGTTCCCATATTGTATGGGCAAAGACTTATATACATACGCAAATCCTGACGATGATGCTTGCGGAGACATCATTCCATTGGTATATACGTGCAAGGATTGTTTCTTCTTCAATGATGGGGTTTGCAATGACCCTAATGAGGTTAGGTTTACTTCTGAGGAGAATCCATCTTGCATTAGTTTCGAGTACAAAACGATTGTAGAACAAAAAATAAATATATAGTTATGGCTAGAATTGCAAAAAAGAAGACTGTTGACAACAATGCAGGTTTGCTTAAAGTTGTTGTCGGAATCAACAAAAAAGATGTTGAAAGCGTTACCGACTTCGGTCATTTCTTCATCGTAATTTTGAAGGATTGTGCTATTTTCCACACACACATTGGATTTGAAGCACGTTTTAAGCGTTGGGGCGGTGTTGATATGGAAGGGCACGCGCTTACCACTACAACATTCGCGTGGCTTGAAAATCTTGTCGCGATGAAGAACGAAGTAAAGGGAAAAGAAAATGATATTTTCCCTGAGACTGATGTTACTTATCAAGATATGCTTGATAGCATGGTTATCATCACAGAAGCCAACATTACTCATCCGATTACAGCGTTCACTGATGCAGATGATGCTGCAAAGTTCGCAAAGAACAAGATGGATTACCTCGGTCGTATGCAAAAAGAGTTGGAAACTGTAATGAATACTCCAGTTTCCGAAGAGACAGAGGAAGACTTGAAGAAGAACTTTGAGCACGGTCAGCAAGCAATATTGGCAGAGCAAGCAGCCGAGGCTCTTAATCAAGGAAAGGAATAGCTTATGTATAATGAATGGTATATAGAACTGAAATACGGACTATTCCGAGATTACAGAATTGTAAGGATGTGTGATGCTAACGGAGTGAAGCGAGACGGTATCTTTATACCATTCATTCAGAACGGAATCAAATGGGATGGTGTAAAGGTTAAGAATCCTGTTCAGTATCTAAAGCCGATTTGGGCTGCCGCCGATGGCTCAAGACTTCACAAGTTAGTTCCCATGGTTTCTGTGGATTTCAGGCAAAAGATGGAAGATGCAGGTGTATTGTCACCAGATGACAAATACCCTTGTGATACGGTAGGTTACGTTTATAAAGATAAAAATAAGATATAGTAATCTTTGAGGAAATCATTTCGATGCTTCATTGCATCTCCATAAAAATGTATTCCAAACAAAGAAGAAAAAACTCGAAATAATAAAGGAGGACTTAAAGAATGAGATTGATATATAAGTTTTATACAAGACATACAGAGCAGCTTGATGCTTTGTTCAAGGTTTCAAACAATCTTTGGAATCAAGCCTTGTATGTGTTTCGTCAACGGCTCGATAATGATGGTATCTGGCTTTGGTACAATGATATGGACAAGATCATGAAGCAAACATTGAACCTTAATGGTGAATGTAACTATCGCTTATTGAAAGCCCAGTGCTCACAGCAGGTTTTGCGTACATTAGACAAAAGTATCAAGGCTTATTGTAAGTCTATTAAGGATTGGAAGAAACATCCTGAAAAGTACAAGGCGAAGCCACGAATGCCAAGTTATCGCAAGCGTGGTGGTATGTTTAACTTGTTCTATACAAAACAGAGTGCCACTATCAAGAATGGACAGATAAGGTTGTCAAAAGACTTGCTCATAGCTATTCCTCAATGGGTAAAGTACAGTGATAAAATTTCTAAGTTTAACCAAATTCGATTGATACCAGAGCGTGACAAGGTAAAGGTAGAAATTGTATATGATAAGGAATTGGTAGCGTCTGATGTCGATGAAAACAAGTATGCCTCTATTGATTTGGGAATTGACAATCTTGCAACGATGGTTACTTCTGAAGGTTGCGTCATTTGGAGTGGCAAGCACTTGAAATCATACAACAGGTATTTCAACAAGAAACTTACAAGGTTGCAATCCGTTAAGGATTTGCAGGGCATCAAGCGAAGCACAAAGCACATCATAGCTTTATATGATAAGCGAGACAAATATTTCGAGGATGTATTTCACAAGGTGAGCCGTCAGATTGTCGATGTGCTTGTTGAGAAGAAAATAGGAACGTTGGTTGTAGGCTATAATGTTGGTTGGAAACAGAATGTCAACATGGGCAGGAAGAATAATCAGAAGTTTGTTCTGCTGCCTTTTGCGAGGCTAATATCCTATCTCAGCTACAAGTGCAAGTTGGCTGGCATCGACTTCATCAAGCATGAGGAAAGTTACACAAGCAAGTGTGATGCTCTCGCCTTGGAGGAGGTTTGCAAGCATGAAGATTATTTAGGAAAGCGAGTCAAGCGTGGCTTGTTTCGCTCTTCTGTAGGAAAAATCATCAATGCAGACCAAAACGGAGCTTTGAACATATTAAGAAAAGTAGTCGGTGATTCCGAGTTCGTTCGGATAATCGGTAGTGGGCACTCGTTATGCCCAGTGCGACACTGCAATCCGTTCAATCGGAGTGTAAGAGGCATAGATAAAGTATTAAATAAATAGAATAAAACGTAACACTTTTAATATTTTTAATAACGTGATATACTTAGGTAATGATACAATGGATAAGGTAGAGCGGATGGTTTGCGAACAAGTGAACACAGCTATGAGTACTGAGGAAAAGGAAGGAGTGAATGCAGATGATTTATATGTCGGCAACACTAATATTCCTTTTGCGAGAGCGGTAGCAAGGAACTTTGTTCTTGACGTTCTACACAATCGGTATGGCTTTTCCTATGCCGTTATCGCACAGCGCGCGGACATCAATGAGAAATCTGCTATGCGCTGTGTCCGCAAGTGCCACGAGCTTGTCGGGTACGATAAAACCTATGCGTATGTGAACACTTTAATTAACGATAGATTGAGAGAATGGTATGGGGAATAGTAATGAATTATTAACATTGAAGCGCAATGCTCTGAGACTGGGATTGTGCGGAGAGTATAAGGGTAAATGGGATTCTGCCGCGAGTAAGCGAGAATTGGTAAATATGGCTCTTGATTCAAACGGAATTGAGTTTATGGCTGATTCTATTGCTTTCGGATGGGGATTGTCAAAAGAGTACCTTTTGAAAGAGTTTGGTGAGTTTGCTAATGGATTCTACCAATGTAATGAGCACGGATATACTAGCGAAATGTATATAGGTGCTCATGGAGTTATCAAGGCGCGCTCTACGATTATTCTTGTCGCATACTGCAAGGATTTGGAAATTGAAGTTCCTGAGAATATGGTTACTCGCATTTATGTGTGCGGAAAGAGTGAAGTCCGCATCGAATGCAAAGGAAAATGTGACCTCATAGAGTACGGAGAGGATAATGATGTTAAAATCATTGGCTACGATGACGCAAATATGACGCTAGGAACGATTTATGTGTCAGAGTGGAATAGTTGTAAGGATGAACAGAAATAATGCCTTACAGCTCATTTAAATAGCAAAGTTGGAAAAAAGAATATTTATATTATTTTCTTATTTACAGAGTGTACGGCGGTACACTGGCATAAAATATAATTTTACTTTTTTATTAGTTAAGGTTTAGTTAGATTTATGTTGATTAAAAAGGGCAAGTTCAGTTGTGAAACCGAGCTTGCCCTAATTTTGTATATAGAACACTGAAAACTAATTCATAAATACCTTGATACCATTTCTTCCTTGCTTGTGACCGCCCTTTACACAGCTAGCCAAGGTGTCGCGAATATCAGTAAGTATTGTTGTCTGCAATCTCAACTCAATGAGTACAGGACTGCTTGATGTGTCTTGCGTTATCGCGCTGATACTATTTCCGAGCTTCTCTAACAGAGTGTCGCGGATGATGCGGATGTCTGCTTGTTGTTGAGCTATATACCATCTACATGAATTGAGTATCGATTCCAACGCCTGTGCGGTTGATTCCGTAACAGACTGAATACCTTGCTGCAAAGCAGATATATTTGAACTGCCTTTTGGCTTATATCCTAATCCATCAACGAATGATTTTAACATATCTGAAACACCTTTCAGCTTATCCTTTCCAGTTGTCATAATATCATCCAATTCAGCTTTAACCAAATCCAATCCGTTATTACCGCCCTCGCTTCCTTGCTTTACCGCATTGTCAATCTTTTTGAGTAACGGCTCTACCATATTGCCAACAAAACGTTGCGTAGCTTGCTTGACTATGAGGTTCTGTATATACTCATCGAATTTATCGTTGAGTGCTTCAAGAGCATCGCTTCCCTCATTATAAGCATCAACCCAAGCCTTTGCGAACTCCTCTGCCGCTGACTTATAGTTAGCTTTTGTTCCGAATCCGCCAAGTTGCTCTGTAAGACTTTGTTCTGCCTCCTCGATAGCTTTATTGTTGGCTTCGATTTGCTTGCGGTATTCTTCAATCTTATCATTGTCGGTCTTCTTCTTATCCTGCTCTGCTTTTATCATTGATTCAAGGTTGGCGTTCTGAGCTTTGAGATTCTTAACCATCTCGTCATTGTATTGCGCCAATTGCTTAATATTAAAAGCGTTGTCAATAGCATCTTTGAGGTCACTATATCTCTCTTGCAGTTTTTCAATCGCCTTTTGATGATTCTCAATCTGCTTTTGCAGCTTCTTGTCTTTTGTTCCCCATCCGAATATGCCGCCAATAGTTTTTCCGATACCGCCGATAGTACCGATTGTTCCCTTTATGATTGAGAAAGGTCTGGTAATATCAATGCTTTCAAGAGAAGAACCAATCTTGCTAAGTCCATCTACAACTTCCGACATTTCGTCCGACATTTCGATGTTAGCACCCCAATCATTCAACGCATCGAACAATTCAGTAACAGAACTAGCCGCATCAGAGAAGTTTTTCCCGATAGTCTGAACTTGCTGCTGCAAAGTCTTCTGTAACTTCTGTCCGTTTCGTATCTGCTCTGCTTGCTTTTCAGTTATCTTTCCTTGTGCTACAAGCTGGTCTGTTATAGTACGAAGTCTCTCCTTGTCAATATCCCAAAGGATTCTTGCTTGGATGGCTTCTTTTGAAGCAACACCATACTTTTTTTCAGCATTATTGTAAGCAATTTCCGCATTTTGAACATCCTTATTCGCATTGCTTTGGTCGTTTTTCAATATCTGCTCCTTTTGGGTGGCATCAATATATTCTTCCTCTAGCTTTTTGCGCTGCTTGGCAAATTTCAGGTATTCCTTGAAATTCTTACCAATGTTACTATAAGGATTTCTCTCAACAAGTAAAGCATCTATCTTGTTAATCTGTTCAACTATCTGTTTTAATTGCTCTGGAGTGAGATTTTTCAGAGAAGAACGCAATCCTTCAAGTCTCGCCTTCATTGCAGTAAGCACGCGGTTTGATGTGTGGTCTAGATTCTCAAAGATAGAAATATACATATCGCTATTCTGAAAATCTTTCCAAGAATTAGCATCTGTCTTTTGAGCATATTGATTATCAAGGTTATCTTGAAGCTGCTTCTGCAAATCTTTGTTCTTGGATATATTCGCATTGTTTTGGATTTTCTGCTTTTCCTCAATGTACCACTTATCCAACTGTAACTGGTCGGAAAGTTGCTGCTTGTATGCCTTAATCAGCTCTTGCGCTTGATTAACTTGGTCTTGATAGACTTCCTTATCAAGCTTATCCATCTGCTCTTGATACTGCTTCCATATATCAGAACTCCACTTTGTGTTGTTTCCGAACTTTGCAGTGAACTGGTCTTCGATTCCTTTTCGCACATCATTGAATGACGATGTAAGGTCTCCGAACATTGACTTAATTAATCCGTCAGACAAACCTTCTCCTTGCAGCTTTTTGTAGAGATTAAGTTGGTCGAAAGACTTACTAATCTCATTTTTTACATCATTCAACTGCTGCTGGAAAAACTCGGTATCGAGCTGTATTTGCAGTTCCACGATGTCATTTTTGAGCTGCGCGCGCTTCTTGAAGTCTTTGATTGTTGGTTCAATCTGCTTCAAAGCTTGGATAAGTCCTTGCTTGTCAGGAACAAAGCCTTTGACAACCTTGTTAGGCATACCAACATATTTCAGATTTGCAGCATAATGTTTCATAACAGATTGCGCTGCACTATCATCATCCATATATTTGTCAAGCTGCTCATATTGCTTATTCATCTCTTTGAGAAGAGAGATTTGCTCCGATTGTATATCACGTTGCGCCTTGTCGTGCTTGGTGGTATTTTTTCTGGTTTTATTATACCCCATAATGCGGTCAGCAGCTTCCTTGTAGCCTTGACCTAACTGAGAAATATCCTTGTATAGGTCGTTTATTTCCCTTGTGGTTGCAGCCTCATTATACCCAGCCAACTTCATTGTTCCACCTTTGAGATTGTGTCGCTTAGTCACAAGTTCTTGCAGTTTTTTAAGTTGTTCTTGTGCCTCTGCATCAAACTCTCCGTATGCGCTTTTAGGGTCTAGCTTGATAGGGTCGTAAGTAAAGGTGATATGATAAGTGTTATTAGCAAACGCCTTATCCATCTGTTCCTTAATGGACGCAATATCATTCTTTGCCTGTGTTGTGTCAAGTCTAGCTGTAACTTTGAAATACTCTTTCGCGTGTTTCTTAGACCAACTATTCCATCCTTCCTCTGCTGCTATAGTATCAAGAACGAGTTCTACGGTTTTCTTGTCGGCAATTTTGTTAAGCCATCCAAGCGAGGTTTCAAGCTCTTTATCAAACTCTTCTGCTTTACTTGTAATATCAGCAAAAAGACCGCTGTATAATTTCTGCAACGGAACAAGCTGCTCCCAAATACCACTACCTTCTCCTGATAATTGTATCACTTTTCGGATTGCCTCTTGCATAGCCTTGTAGTATTCAAGTTCATCCGCATAGTCTTCCTTGTTTTGTTTAACAGAATGAAGATATTCTTTCGCCGTACCATTTAAAGACTGATAATTTATCTTTAATATATTTACAGCTTGGTCTATCTTTTCCGTATTGGAAAGCATTTCGTCGATTGCATCATTGTACTGATTTGCATCTTTCGTTATTCCGTCAGAAATAAATCCATCCTGATTTTCGTAAATTTTTCTTCTTGCCTTTGCAGTCAAGTCCTGAAATTGCAATAGTTTAGTTTGGAAGGTTCTTAATGCTTCATCAAGTTCTTTTTCGTTAAGACCTAAAACGTTCAGCTTTATATCAAAGCCCTTGTCGTTTAGAGACTTAATGAGCTTTTCGATAATCGCGCGCTTCTTCTCGATTGAATCGCTTTTTGAATAGCTTTGTTCTTTGCTGTTTGCGTCATCAACAGCCTTTCCAAGTTCAGCGTATTGCCTTGCGAGTTCAAAGACTTCTGCCCTTTCCTTTACGTGCTCTGCATTTAACTTTTCTATCTTCTCATTGTAATCAGAATACAAAGAATACAACTTATACAAAGCAGAAAAAACTGCCGCAATAGCAATAGTATAAATGTTTGATGCAAGTGCATATTTGAGGTTTTTACCAAAAGTCAATGCAGCAGCACCAGCAGACTTTATACCACTGGTAATCAAATTCCAATTTGTTAAATTCTTTGTTGCGTTTGCAGCCACATTTGAAGTAAACATCGCACTGAAAGCAACACCAGTCTTTTTCGATTGCAGATACATAATCGACAATACGGAAGCAAGGGCGATACCTACATTCTTTATAGATTCCCAATGCTTTAGTAATTCTGTTGCACCAGAAATCATCCCTTTAAATGTACCTTCGTTAGCCTTGCCAATATCATTAAGCATCACATCGAAAGCATCCTTCAAGTTGGAAATCTTACCTTGGAGAGTTTCAGCCTGAATCTCTTGCATATTGTAGAATGTTCCACCCTTATCGGTAATGCGTTGGAATATCGCTTCGACATCCTCAAATGTGACCTTACGCTTGGAAATCATATCAACAATCTGTGCGGTCGTGTACGCTTCTCCCTTAACTTCCTTAAAGTATTGTTGCAACTCACCATACATATTGATGCCAGCCTCAGTAAACTGACGAACCTCAGAACCGCGAAGGTATGCAGCAGCCTTGACTTGTCCGTATGCAAGGATAAGTCTTCCCATATCAACGCCAAGACCTGCTGAAACATCGGCAAGTCGCCTGGTTGTATCATAAAGTTTATCAGACTCAATTCGGTAAGCGGAAAGTTGTCGTGTGTAATCCACCAAGTCCTTGATACGGAAAGGTGATTTAACGGCAAGTTCTACAGTCTTGTTGAAAATCTCGTCTGCCTTTGGCTTGTTCTGCAAGATAGCTTCGAGTGAACGCTCTGAAAGTTCAAACTGACCTCTGACTGATGCAATCTGCTCGACAAAATTCTTGATAGAACCCACTGAGAATGCAAATGCCATACGCTGTGCCCAACGTGACATATATCCAGCCATATATGATGTTTGTTCTGTCAACGCGCGAGAATTAACACCAGCCTCTTTCAAGTTTTTGTTATGTTGCTCAATTGCAGCATTGAGAATATCCAATTTTCGCTTATAATCAGCATCGGTTTGAGACAACTTCATACGAGCCTCTTTCAGATATTCTATAGCGCGTACTTGGCGGTTGAGCGTATTTGCAGTAGCAGAGAAATCAAGCGCGCCTTGATATGTGGTGTTTGCCTTGTTATTTCTCGTCTGATAGTCTTTTGCTCTATCAGCGTATGCCTTTCTCTGTTTGTTGTTGTATGATTGCTCCGCACTCACCATCTTATCGAGAGCCTTCTGAAAAGCAACAGCACGTTCATTATACATCTGCTGCTGGTATCTCAACTCATCCTGTAATGCCTTCTTTCGCTTAATAAGTGCATCTTGGTCTGCCTTGGTGAGATTTTGTGTTGTATCTCGCAACATACTTTCAATAGAACCAATTTCTTGCTTTAACTCAGCAATATTCATACCGCTAGCACCCTTTGCTGATTCATGTAATCTCTGAAATGCAAGTGCCGCTTGCATAATACCACTAGTGCCAGAACCATTCATCTTAGATAGCTGTGCTACCATATTTTGAATGTTTTGTGCTGCTGACGTAATGTTATTGTTCATGTTACCTGCACTCGCACCTACGTTTGAGATACCACTGCTTGCATTTGAAGCAGATGCGTTGATTGTTGCGAGTTTTGCTATAACTTGGTCTAAAGAATCAAGGAACGGCTTAGTACCAACAGACATATCCTTGAAAGATTGTGTTACACTAGACGCGGTATTTTTAGCCGTATCTTGTATGTCTTTCAATTTCTTGTCTGCTTGTTCTATTGCATCTAACGCACTTTTAGGAATGGTTAGAGCTGCTCCTAATGCTGAATCTGCCATAATTCAAAAGTTTAAGAATTTATAAAATAGGTATTCCAAGGTCATTGAGGTTTCGTAAATCCTCTGCACCATTGATTACCTTTGCATTCTTTAATTTGTCGTTCTTCTGATTGTTGCCTTTATCTGACGATATGTACTCTATGTGAGTAAAATCCATAGACGCAAGGCGAATCTGCGGAACGGTCATTCTCCACTTATATTCTTCTTGCGAGCACCATGTGTTGGCACGTAAGAAATCTATCATTTGTCCGTATTCTGTTCGTGACGGGATAATTCGGCTGCTTGTTTCTTCCTCATCAGAGCTTGATTGCGGACGGTCTGAATCACATTGGTACTCGCGAAGAAAAAATCCACATCTAGCAAATTGAGAATTTCAACGAGTAATGTTGCCCAATCCTTGATGTCATAGTCTCCCCAAAGCAACTGGTCGTAAACTTGTTGGTATTCCTCAGAATCAATGCGTTTTTTGTCATTGAGCAATGATAGTGTGATTACTCTTGCCACCGATGGAATGTTGATAGCAAACTCCTTGATAACGTCACCCATTGATAAGTTTTCGCCCTTGACTATCCTGCAAGCCTCCTCTGCAATCATCCATTGAGTGCCAGGCTTCAATGCTCTTATCTCCCACTCTGTGCCTTGCAGTTTTACAATTGTAGGAGAATCATTCATAATTTGCGCTAGACGTTCCATTGCAGCATCAGACAAAGGAGAACTAGGTAACACCTTATTCTCGTCTTCTACAGCTTGTTTCTTAGCCTTATTCGGGTCTTTTTGCGCTCTATATACTTTTCCCATATATATGAATTACTTTCTAATCACACTTACTGCTCCATTATACTTCTTGGATAGGTTTTGTAGCTTTTGAAACGACATGGAAATGACTCTGTAAGATTGTTTCAGATTGCCACCGCCATCTTCCAATATCTTAGCATAGGGCATAGTCGCAACAACTGCCAAATCAATTACTCCACTAGGGGAATAATCGTTTTTGAGATATTCGTTTATCGCTTCACGACCTTTAATCTCTTCTCCATACCAATTCTTACCTTTGGATGCTTTTGGTGAGGATGATAAGTAACCTATCTTTTCAAGCTTGCCTTCGACATAAATGCCATATCCGTAAGAATCATAGAGGTTGTATGTTCGATGTGTGTACGTAATCTCTTGAATACATTCTCTTAACACATTCTTTGCATCCTTGTCTAATTCCTTCGTAATAAGCTTTAATGCTTTTTTGTATAATGTTTCAGCCATAAATGATAAAACTTAAAAAGGAGCGGACAGCATTAAAGCCGCCGCCCCTTGTATATAGTCGAGAATTGTTGAAGAATCGAAATTACTCAGTTGCCGTTGGCAATGAATAGTTGTGGTCAACATAGAATGGTGTGCGAACAGTCTTAGCACCAACGGTAAGCGCAATATCCTTGGCAGTACCAGCCAATGCAATACGAGCCAAGTTTGAATTAAGAGATTCAATAGTCAGCTTAGAATTGAGCTGAACCTTTGGAAGGACATAAGCCTCCATAGTAGTGCCGTTAGGCTGAACCTGTACCACGTCAATCTTTGCATACTTTGCCTTGTAAGTAGATGGTGCAAGAGTCTTCTTTCCTGTTGCATCGTCTGTAAAGTCACACAATGCAGCCAAAAGTTCCTTCTGCGTATCACCAATCTCTGCTGCAAACTGCCACTTACCAAGCTTAACAATGGAAATAATAGGAGAATCAGAAGTCTCACACTCAACATCGGTGGTATCGTTATCATCTTGTGAAATAGATGTAGTGTCCTCTATAACATCCTCAAGAATGTAAGAATCACCCTTTGGAGCAGATTCGTCAGTCTCTGTGCCATCGAACAATGTGGCAACAATATAATCTGGCTTGATGAACTTGACAGCTCCCGCACCAGTATTTATAACCTTTTTCGCCATAATATAATGAGTTTTAAATGTTACATTTAATAGATTTTATATATTTATCTTGCGATAACTAAAACAGAAATCATCTGAAAATGGAACTGGCGGTTTGAGTCATATCCGCTATCACGGTATAATGTACTGATTGTATAGTTTGCGTCTCTTGATTCATCAATGATTTTGTCAAGAACACCTTCCATCTTATCAAGTAACTTCACATTCTTTCTAAGTGGAGTTCCCTTTGGTCGTGCATAGAGATAAATGTTAGCATAGCCAGAAGAATAACCGCCATAATCTCTTTGCTGACCTACGTCCACATTGACAAAATCATCCCAGTTCTTACTAGTTGTAGGTGGTAATTCCCCGACAAATATGTTGTCTGAGATTTTTCCCTTAGTAAGAAGCATCGAAAAGAAATTCTCAATTCGAGATAATCTGCGATTAATCCTCTGTGCCATACCTTGTTATCCTAAATACATTTTACCTTATGATGAAAAAACTAAATGTCAGTACCCTTGATGTAAGCTACACATCCGTGCATTTGTGTCGGATAAACGCCAATAACCATTCCGTCAACGTCCATTCCGTACATCTTTCCACGGAAACGAATACCTGCATTCAAACCTTCAGGAATATATTCTTCATCTTTTCCGTCTTCTCCTTCTTTCGTTGGCATCGGAAAATAGATTGTATATCCTAGCGTAACTACACCCGAATTAAAGAGTTTGTTGGTTTCCTGAATATCGCAATCAGTTTCAAAAATGATAGTTTCTACATTTTCTGTTTCTGACTCACCTGCACTAGTATCAGTATCGCCTAACATATCCCCATCGCTTCCGATAAGGTCACCATCTTCTTTCGGCTTTTGTTCCGAGCGGTAGAACATACCATGATAGGCATATTCATCCAAAGAATTTCTGTCAGTGTACATAGCTTACCAATCTGTTTCTTTAATCCATTTAACCTCTCCATCGGTTTCATTGAGAGCTTCAAGTTTCTCATCCTCTCCATACTTCTTGTAAAGTCTTTTGAGTTCTGATTTGATACTCAACAATGCAGCCGATGTAATGGTCTGAGCACCTACCGTAAGAGTATATGCGCCATGTTGGTTTGTGGTCGATGCTGTCTGATAGACACCGAATACAATCTTTTCCAAGAGTGCAATCTTACATCTGTCTTTCTGTTCTTCTGTCAAGTCCAAATAAGACTCGACATCAGAAACGCCGCAATCCAAAGCGACATTGTTTAATGCCGACTTGTCAAAGACAAAGTTAGTTATGCCGCTAAGATAGTCCAATATGTCAAACTTCGATGCTGCCATTGAGAGATAAATGAATTAAATGTTATCGTATATTGTGAGTGAACCACCATTAATTACCTGCTGTTGAGGTATCAATGATTACGTGGTTCATAAAGTCGAGAAGTGCAGGGCAAGCAGACATCATGACCTTAGTCTGCCACTCGCGGAACTGACCGTTATCCATTGCGTAGTTTCCTACGGTAACGAGTCCGTCAGCGATTGAAGCCCAAGAAACATCAATGTTCTTTGCGCCATACTTCTGTTGAAGTGTCTGGTCGTAGATAGGAGTCCACTTGAACTCAACGCTATCACCGATAGGGCAAAGTACAACAATCTTATCATCCCAACCTTGCACGAATGCGTCAGTTGTAACAGTCTTGTTGCGCTCCTTCTCAACGACAATCTCGATAGGCGAAAGACCTGTCATGTCGGAAAGTGATTTCTTGAAGTCTTCGTCCAAAATCTGCATATTTGCAGTATATGCGCGGTCGTGAGCCTTGCACCAGTTGATGTACCACTCCTTAACCTCCTTGTTCTGCAAGAATACATCGCGGTACATCTTACGAGTCATCTTCCATACGAGAGAAATCTCAGTACCGCCACGCTCATCGCGATAATCGTCCTCAATCTTTCTCATCTGTGAGATAAGGTTGCAGTCTGGGTCAGTCCAAGCCTTTGCACCAGCCTTCTTGCGGTTCTCTGTTGGGAATGGTTCAACCTTCTGCAAGAACTGCTGCAAGCCTTCACCCTTGCCCTTCCAACTCATCTTTGCAGTTGTCATAATCTGTGCGGTCAAGTTGGAGAGTGTTGCCTCTGCTGAGTTCTTACCTACCTGAACAACATCGCGCACCCAAGCAGCCATAAGGTCTGCATCGTTGCCGAACTGCTCAAAGAGTTTTTCCTTATACTCGCGTTGTCTTGCGTTCTCAGACCACTTGTAACCGATAAAGTCTGGAATTGTACCTGTGTACATCTCCAAGCCATCGTTATCCATTTCTGGAGCATCACCAAGTGGAGCGCGAAGGTGCATCAAAGGAGCTGCCTCTGCCTTGCGAGACTTGATGCTGAATGAAGCCACGCCATCGTAGTCTGTAGGTGTAGGCATAGAAGCTTTACGACCTTGTGTGAGATACCAGCCATAGTTGGTATAGAGCAACCCCTTGGTGTTCAAGAATGTTCTCAGAAAGTTGATGTTATCCTTAGAAGAGAACAACTTGGCGTATCTCGAATTGTTAAAATCAAATTGTTGCATATCCTGAATACTTAAATTAATGATATGTTATCCTATTGTTATCCTATTGAATTGGAGCGGTTAGAATCCGAACCATCCGTTCTCTGTTCTTGTGTTCATTGCAAGTACGGCTGGTGGAAGCTTGTTGCACTTTGCCAAGTTCAAGATTACTCTTGAATCCTTAATCAATGCTGGAGTGTAAGAGTACTGAGCACCTTCACCTTCCTCAACATTGGTTGACAAGTTAGGGTCATAGAAGAAGTCGTTGTCGCGGTCGAAGTAAGTGTTAGGATTTGTAACCATAGGAGCTACGGTTGCGCCTGCCTTTTCTGCTTCTACGAGAATATCGCCAACCTTCAATGCAACTGCAAGAGTCGCTGAAAGAGTGAGCTTCCAAACATCCTTGCCACCTTCGGTTGTTTTCTCTACAGCTGTAACGGTAACACCCAAAGACTTCTTCGTAAAGTCTGACTGTGCCACCATGATATTATCACCTGCAAAAGGAATGTGATGATAGCCATCATTGACAACCAAAATATCAGTGTCGGTGGTTGTAGCTGCCTTTGCCAATTCGTAATACTTCAAAATCTTGACGGTCTGACCGCCATTCTTGCCGTAAGTGTCTGGGTCATACTCGCAAAAATCACCTGCGTAAGCCTTAGCGCGACCCTTGAACGGATTTGTGATAACACCACCAAAAGGAGGGTAAACGAATGCGTCCTTGTTGCCGCTTACGAGGTTAATGAAAACGCTTCTATGACCGCCAATCTTACCATGTGCTTGGATAAGTGTACGACCGCCAAAGTGACCGCCATATCCATGCTTCAAATAGAAATCATCTGCTGCTGCCATAATTTGTAAATTTGTTTAATAGTGAATGAATAAATGTTATTCGCCTGCGTCAGGGTTCACGATACCCACAACATCAGAGAAATCGTCAGCCTTGTCATTGTCACCACCGCCAGCACTACCTGGAGTGTTGTTGTTTGGCTTCGAATGAGAGAGATTGTAGAACTCCTCTGCATCCGTAAATTCCTGTTCGATGTCAGAATCCTTTGTGAGGTTCAACTTGCTCATGTACTTGTCAATCCACTTACTATCGTTGATACCTTTCTCCTTGAACTTGGCGAGAAGTTCACTACGTTTCTGTGATACGAGCTTAGATGCTTCGTATTCGGCATCCTTCTTCTCTAGAGCTTCCAAGCGTTCCAAAAGCTTCTTTTCAACAGCCGAAGGCTCTTTATCATCATCCTTTGGATTTGGCTTGGTGTCTGGATGCTCATCGTTCCATTTCTTGATGAAGTCGGCATTGTCCTTCTCGTAGTTGCCATTAAGGGAAACATACTGCGGCAAAATCTTCTTCACCAAATCATCTAACTCTGTATCTTCACCAACTAAGAGGTCAAAGTGGGAGTCACTCAAACTCTTGATTGTCTTTTCACTGATGGAAAGGTGTTTTCCGTTTGCAGTGAGCTTTGCTTTTAGGGTGTCTAAAAGTTGTTGTTTTGTAAACTTCATATTACTAATTTTTAAAATTCTGCTGCAAAGATAATTAAATAATGTGTTGATTTATTTGTTTTTAGAAACTCTATTTGTTACGTAACCAATATAGAATTATTTTCACGCTATTATATATTATAAATTAGGTATCTTTGCAGCATGAATACGAATAAAGATGTAGAAATCAGACCACAAGAGGGCTTTCAAATGTCCTTTGCAAGTAGCAACGTTGACGTTGTTTTTGGTGGCGGAAATCTCGGAGGAGGCAAATCGTATGGTCTTGTACTTGCGATGGCAGAGCCGTTAATGACCGACCCAGATTTTCGTGCAATGATTTCACGCCGTTCACTTGGTAATCAAAAAGCAGGTGGAGGATTCGTAGAGAAGTTTAAACAGATATTCGGAGCTGATTATGTGAAAATCAGAGAGAGCGAGAATCCGCGCGTTACATTTCCGAATGGAACGTTTGTCGATTTGACGTATCTTGACGATTCCAATATGGATAAGTTGAGAGAGCGCGCGAAAGGATGGGAGTACGATTTGATTGCGATTGACGAGTTGACGGAGATGACTTGGGAAGTTTTCTCATACGTTATGACTCGAAACAGAGGTCAGAGCAAGACGTTTACAGGTAAGTTCTTTGCAACACTTAACCCGAAGCGTAGCCACTGGACAAGAATATTTCTTGATTGGTATATTGGTTCAGATGGTTTCATCATCCCAGAGCGTGATGGTGTAGTCAGATATTTCTATTGTGCAGGACCGACTGTTAAGGATGTTGTTTGGGGGATGTCTAAGCGAGAAGTCTATGAGAAATGTAAAATAGATATAGACAGAAAGCTTAAAACCATTGGCGGCAACTTTGGATATGAAGTAATGATTAAGAGCTTTGTTTTCTATCAAGGTAAACTTGGTTCAAACAAGAAGATGCTTGAAAACAACTCTGGCTATTTAGGTTCTGTAGCGGCATCTGGCGGTAGAATGGCACAAGCTCTTATGGAGGGTAACTTCAATGTTGACCCCGAAGAAGAAGAGGATATTCCGATTCCTAGCCAAGCGGCAAGAGATTGCTTCGTAAAAGACCCAGCCGTAAATGGTGACAAATGGATAACAATCGACTTGGCAGATTTCGGAAAGGATAATACTCTGATGTTGTCGTGGAACGGATTCCATATTGTCAATTACGAAATCGTGATGCATTCAACACCGCGAATCAATGCAGAAAGAGCTAGGCTGTTTGCGGCGAACGAGGGAGTAGCAGAAAGCCATATTATCTATGATGCCACGGCAGGTAGGTATTTCAATGACTATATACCCGATGCTATCCCTTATATATCAGCAGCAAAGGCAATGGGAGTTTATTATTTGTCTGCCATGACAATAAAAGACCTATGCTACTTGCGACTGAGCTACATGATTAAGCGAGGGCAGCTTACTTTCTCTGATAAGGTTGCAAATGCGGTTTATACGCATCAAAACCTCAAATACAGAGTTTCCATACAGAATGAGTTCATGGAAGAATGCGCGGTAGTTCGCTTTGATAAGATGCAGAGTGGAAAGAAGAAGTTGCAGAGCAAGAAGGAAATGAACCGAAATCTTGGAAAAGACCGTTCTATGGACTTGCTCGACCCTTGCGCAATGAGAATGTACCCATGTTTGAATATGGAGTATGGTAGCGAGCTACAGGAGGGATTCAGACTTGCAGAGCAAGAAATTGAAGACAAAAATCCTAATGCTCAGAGCATTTATGATGACACGTTGTACTATTAATTTTAGAATATATGCTGAAAAAAGAAAATATAAAAATGATTCTTGAATCCGTGCGGATTGACTGGGATAAATGCGATGAGAAAGACATTGCGTTCGCTATCCTCTGTGACGCATTGGAAGATAAGACTTTAGCATATCGTCTTGCTTATCGTAAGAGTGAAAAGGATGCAGCGAAATTCTACGAAACTCCACGATTCAAGAAACTGCTAGATGTTCTAGAACCTTTCGGTATCGGCAATGTTAATAACAACGCTATCACCAAGGAAGAGAACAAAAACGAGCTTCTTAAAATGCTCGACAAGATAGACCAAGCTCTTAGTGATGGAAATCTTGAACCGAAGGACGCATTGAAGATGCAGACTGATATTCGCGTTAAGCTGAATGATAAATTTGAGATGGAAGAGTCACAGAAGCAGAAACGAATCATCGTAGTACCAAGCAAACATGATATTGTTTGTCCTAATACCAACAGAGAATGCAACTATTGGGCTTCAAGAAAGGCTTGTTGCAGACATTACGGTTTGATTGACCCGCAAGAGAATCGCGAAGCGAAAAATAACAACGATGTTGAATCATCATTAAATGACAATAACGATGAGTAGAAAGAGACAAGATATAATTAATGATTTTTTGGAGAATCCTCAGAAACTTCTTCTGAAAAAGCCGTTTTTGAGGGGTTCGCGCTCTATTACCATCAATGATTCTTCTGATGGTTCAGATATTAAGACAAACTTCCGTAAAGAGGCACAGCTTCCGAATATCAGCAAGATAGTTGTTAGCCAAGAGCGTTTTGCGAAGGAATTAGACCCTTATTCTCATAGGGTATTATTTGATACGAATTTACCTTCTATATGCTGTAAACTTGATGATGGCAGTTATTGTGAGATTGAGTTTAAGAAGTTTGGTATTCCTATGCAACGGCGTATTGTTGACAAGAAGGCTCTCTGCTTGGGTGGCAACAAACGCAATCACATCCTGCATGACAGCAATCCGACTGATAAACTCAAAAAGAACTTTGCCGATTTCAAGTGGCACTGGAAAGATACGAATCAGGATGGTATCGAAATGGAAGCTATACGCATTCAGCAGAGCTATGGTGATGTAGGATTACTCGTTTACATGAATGAGGATAACGAAGTAAAAAGCAGGCTATTCTCGTATGAAGATGGCTATCAGATTATCACCCATAAAGACGATAACGGAGAACCGCTTCTTGATTGCGTGTATTATCGTACTGAGGACAATGTAAGACACATTGATGCATACGATAAGACATATCATTATCATTTCACAGATGTATTCGTTCAAGACGTTGATACAAACGAAGTACTGAAAGGATGGTGTTTGGAAAGCAAGGAAGAACACGGATTCTCGGAGAGTCCACTTGTTACAAAGCGTGGTGATGTTGCTTGGAATAACGGTCAAGACCTTATCGAGCTATTCGAGATTATCTATAATCTGTTTGCTGTCATTCAGAAACGTCATGGATGGGGAATCCTTTATATCAAGGGTAATCTCAATGAAACCGCAAAGAAGATTGCTGGTTCTATCATCCTGAATGATACAAGCATTGAAGGAAATGGCAGCGCAGAGTTTAAAACTCCACCTTCTCCACAGAACATGATTGAGTTCATGCAATCAATTCTCGACCAGTTGCAGATTGCTACAGGATGTACATTTATCTTGCCGAAGGATATTAAGTCTAGTGGCGATATAAGCGGTTTGGCAATTCAAATGACGCGTTCTTTGGATATTGAGGAGGCTAGTAATGCAGCTATTGAATGGCAGAATTTCGTTAGCAAACATTCAAGACTATTCAAGGAAGGACTGGCAAAGCAGTTGGTTGCAAGCGGTGAGAATCCTACTGCAATTACTGAGTTTAAGCAGATGAGAATCAGTACATCATTTAAGCCTTGGCAGCCATTCGATGAAAGTGCATGGAATCAGATGCTTTGCACATTGAGCGGTGCAGGTTTGATTTCTACTAAGACTGGTGTTGAGAAGAATACTGTTTCTGCACCTGACGAGGAAGTAAGATTGCAGACTCAGCAAGAAGAGGCAGATGAACGTGCCGAAAAACAAGCTGAGATTACCGCAAGGACAAAGAATACAGACAACAATAAAGAATAAACATGAAGGCAAAATCATTATACATACAAAAGTTGGCTTACGATGAGAACACTGGTAATGAAATTATCGGTTTGTTCCCATCGGAAGCTAACCCTGCTATTGTATCATCATATACCTACGATGCAAAGCGTATGGGTGGTGCTCCTACTCTTACTGCTACAATATATTCTTCTGAGCCTTTGCAATGGAAGAAGGAAGAGTTCGTGGAGTACAATGGCGATAGATTCTTTGCGTCCTATACACCAAACTCTACAAAGGATAATTCGTCTAGAATGTGGAAGAGTGAAATCACTTTCACATCTAGAAGAGAATTACTTGATAACACTCTGTTCTTTGATGTTGTCGTTGGTGATGTTGATACACAGAACAAAGATAGATACCGCTCAAATCAGACAAAGTTCACGTTTGGTGGAACTATCTATGAGTTTGTTGCTCGCATCAATAGCTCAATGGCATATTGCGGATTGTATCGTCCTACAGATGAACACAAGGGATATTACGTTGTTATTGATGAAGGATATGGAACAGATGAAGTTAAGGAAGTATCATTTGAAGACCAATATTTGACTGATGTTTTACAACTTATCAATACAACTTTTGAGCTTGATTACTACTGGGATGGCAACGTTTGTCATGTCGGCAAGGTACAGCACGACTTAACCGATACACCTATAAAATATGGTAGTAGTGATGCTCTTATCTCTGTTTCTAAGGAGAATGCAAACTATAAGATAGTAGATATGATAACTGGCTACGGTTCGTCCGACAACCTGCCATATTACTATCCTAATGATGATGAGTTTGGTGAAGCAGTTTTCAATACAGAGAATATCAGCAAGGATAAAGTCAGTGTAGAGTTGTCAAAGTTCCTCAAAGATTCAAGATACAATGATAATCTTATCCTTTATAAAAGCAAGGAAGGAAAAAGTTACAATGGAAGTGTAGATGTAAGCTCGCATACATTCGATAGATTTACCACTCCATCTAACTTAACACAAGCTGATAATCAGTCTAACCCAACGGTTACTTGTCGATTTTCGTTTAGTATTCCAATCAGCGCGATTAAGGGGCAGTCGGTAGATTTGACAAACTTGAATTTTATCTCCGAATTAAATAGTTCTGTTTCGAGAAAAGACTATATAACAAACGTTGGTAATGCCGTCAAGAGCATATATATATTCAAAGGAAAAGAGTTGTACAAGACTATCTCTAATAAGACGAGTTTTGGAAGTGTTGCTACATACACATTTGAAGAGGATGGAGATTTCACATTATCTATAGAATCTGAGTTTTCTTACAAATGCAAGGTGTACAAAAATAGTGCTGGCATTAATGACTTTTATGGCGCGGATAGTTGGAATGCAGCTTTTAGCGGAAGTATTGAGTTCTTATACGAGTCAAAATCGGAATACGAATGGAAGAATGGAGACAAGTACATTCCTTATAGTGATGCTGGTATTAATGTAAGTGAAATCGGCGAGGCAAATTGCATTGAATATGACTATCAATTTGTAAAAGATGGTGACAGATACGGATTCAATAAGGTTTATACTGGAACTGAGGATAATGCAACAAAGGTAGTTGTTACTGATAGAGTATGGATAGCACCATCATCGGTACTTATGCCTTCTATATATCGCAACACGAAAGGTGCAGAGCGTTTCTATTACGCTTTGAATAACACCCACAAGTTGCCAAGCGGTAATGGATATTACGAGTTTGTAAACTTGTATAAGAAAGGAAATCCTCATCAAGGAACTGTTACTTTTGATGGTATAAAACCAACTATCAAGGGAATTGTAAATGCGGAAGGACAGTTATTTGGAGAGATTGCAGATGTTGCTTTTGATAAAGATGATAGTGACGTAAAGGATAGCGATGGAAATTATATTCATAGCTATTTCTATATGAAGTTGCACAAATTTAATGGTGATTTTGGATTTGACTTATTTGCTCATGCTTTGGCTAGTGAATCAGCAAAGATAAATCTCATCAAGAGTAACGGATGCCCTGCCTGTTCATTTGTGATTTACAATAAGCCGAGTGCTGACAATTCAAAGTATTACAACTGTGTAAGTGTTGATGAAAATGGAAACTTAAAACAAGTTCGCACAGATAAGAATGACTACATATTTGCTAACGCTAGCGATGCTTACGAAGATAATCTAAACCAAGATTCAACTCAGAAAGAGTTATGGATTGCGGTTCAGAAAGACACATCAACATTAGGTATCGTAATGCCAAACGCGAGTGCTGGCTTTAAACCGCAAAAGGGAGATTTGTTTGTCATCACAGGCATCAAACCACCAAAGGTTCTTGTAACGGCAGCAGAAAAAAGACTAGATGATGCTCTTGTCAAGCACATGAGCGAAAACAATACAGACCAATTTAACTACTCTGTTAAGTTTTCTCGCATATTCTTGCAAGAGAATCCTGACTTTGCAAGCAAGCTAAACGAGAATGCAAAACTGTCAATTCAGATACAAGGTGATTATGATAACGATGGAAATCTTATTAGTCACAAAGTTTTCGTCAGCAACTATTCAGTAAAGGTTGATAACGATGAGCTGGCAGAAGTTGAAATTGAGCTTGTAAATTCGCTGGAAGTTACAAAGAGTGATACAAAGCAGATTATTGATGCAGTAAAAGGAGAAGCGGTTAAATCTCTATCTAGTATTGTTGGTAGTAGTAATGCTAATAGCTTTAATGCTAGTATAGCAGATAAGATGTATCTCTCTAAATTAAACGACGACACAGCAAAGGGCACAATCACTTGGGAGAAGATTCAGAAGCTTGTAAGTGGTCTGCTTGTCGGTAACTTCAACAATGAGAACGGCGGCTCGTGGACTCCCGATGCAGAAGGTCGTTCGCATCTCATCACCGATTATCTT
>ERZ1034928.345-NODE-345-length-23954-cov-5.502699_pt1 | contig 23954 bp, 19 predicted proteins | sample MGYA00520627_ERZ1034928 | MGnify/ENA primary metagenome ERZ1034928 (study PRJEB33766, sample SAMN09781755) | gut metagenome | biome: gut microbiome | host: Homo sapiens | place: Madagascar | study: EMG produced TPA metagenomics assembly of the PRJNA485056 data set... | reverse complement strand
TTTCTTGATTGTTCATTATTCAATCCCCCTTAATCTTTTTTGTTTGAAAAATCGACTGTTTCTAAAGTATATTTGTGATTTCGACAAATGTCAAGAACTTACCAGGTTCACAGAACCCCCTCTGATAAGTGAATTTTTATCCATTTTTCGACATATTTCGTCGTCACCTGATGGAATGCACCATATTTCTAAGAAATACTTTGCAGGGAATACTCCGTTTTCTGAAGCATACTGCGATTATCCAGTCGAATTTTGTCTGCAATCAATGCAATAAATTCCGAATTTGTCGGTTTGCCCTTTCCCGCATGGATCGTATATCCAAATAATTCATTGATCGTATCCATACTGCCTCTACCCCAGGCAACCTCGATTGCATGACGGATCGCACGTTCCACTCTGGAGGCTGTCGTTCCATATTCCTCTGCAATCGATGGGTACAACTGCTTTGTAATTGAATTCAGGATGTCCATATCGTGAACTGCCATCAGGATCGCACTGCGAAGATACTGATATCCTTTTATATGTGCAGGGACGCCAATCTCATGTATGATATCAGTCACTACAGCTTCCAGCATAGTTCCATCCGAACCTGTTTCCACCAATTTCTGATAATTATCATTTCTTTTAGCCTTCATAACATCCTCAATAATCTCCCGGATCTTTCGTTCATCATATGGCACATCAAGAATTCGCAATACAAGGCGGTCTGCGATCTTATAGTAGATGAAGTCCAGATATTCTTTATGTGTTTTCGATCCGCACAGAAGAATCCTTGTATTCTTCAGATTCTTATAGTGCATGATTTCTTCTGTTATCTCCAGTATATCTTTGCCCGGCAAAACCTCATCCATGATCACAACATCCGGTTCCCGTTCCAGAATCTTCTTCACGGCTTCCTGTCCACTGTCACATATCCCCGAAACTTCATACCCCGGAATCGACTTCACGATAGATACAAGCTGTTCCACTTCTCTTTTGTCGCGCTTTACTATCATTATTTTTACATAATTCATAATGTCCCTCCTGCTCTTCTGCCTTGGACAACATTATATCTCTATGATACCTGCTTTGGAATATACTTCTCTCCGCAAGTTGCGACAGCTTTTCGCCTCTGTGGAACAATTTTGTACCATCTCGACATTTTCCAAGCAGAACTCCGTAGAATTATGTCTGATCTGTGTAATAAAAAAGAAGATGATGTTCCATCTTCCTTTTTTCTCTATGCCCGCCTAGGCTCCGTCCGGATTAAAAGAGTTCTTTATATATCTTGTAAACTCTGTCCCGGTCAAGTTCTACAAAGTTATTCGCCATCAGACGACCCTGATTCGTCATAACGGAATCGGTAAATTCGACAAGATCCTGCTCCGTTACCCCATATTCATGCAATGCTTTCTTTGGAATCAGAATATTTAAAAGATCCTCCAGAGATTCATAGACATTTTCGACATCACAGCCAAGGATATCTGCAATAAATGCATTTAATTTTGCAATTTCTCCATCCTGCCTGATCTCCATATAATTCTTCATGACTCCGGTAAACATGGCATAGTTCGATTCTCCATGTGCAACATGATAGGTTGCTCCAAGCGGATAGCTTAAGGCATGTACTGCCGCACAGCCAGCATTGCCAAATGCGATTCCGGCGTAGTTTGAAGCTACAAGGAAACGGTCTAACAATGGAATTCTTGCCTCCGGTCCTTTCTCACGGATCTCCATATATCCATGAAGGATCATATCGATCGCCTTATAGCCAAACATACGTGTATATTCATTTCCTTTCGGAGACAAACTGGACTCTACAGCATGGACAAGGGCATCGATCGAACTGGTTGCAAAGAAGCGGAACGGAAGGCCCTTTAACAGCTCCGGTATCAGGACCGCAGAATCTCCATACATCTCATCGACTGCCAGTCCCTTTTTCGTTCCCCTGCTGTTTAATGCAAGGATCGCTATATTTGTTACCTCTGAACCGGTTCCACAGGTAGTTGGGACCAGTACCAGTTCTTTATCTTTTTCTATCGGAAGCTTGCCATCATACAGATCAAGAATCGGGGATACATACTTTAATGCAAACAGCTTTGAAATATCAATTACCGTTCCTCCACCGATTGCTATAATTCTTTTATGTTCACCCTTTATATCCTTATAAATTGCCTCCGCCATATCATCTGAAGGCTCACCTGCACCATATTTTTCCTGAAAGATAACATCACATTCCAGATCCATCTTTCCAAAAAACGGTTCATAGATATATTCATTTGTAATTACCAGATCACCTTTTTCGATATGGAATTCATCAGCAAATTCCTTACATGTGTCATACTTATAAATCGTTGGTTTGAGCATTAACTGTTTCATACGTATCCTCCATTCATTTTCTCTGATATTTCTGTACCAAAATTTTTGCTCACATTGTACCACTATAGAATGAAATTACAATTACCCAAAAAGAGCATCTTTTTTACTCTTCTGTATCATCAAATGCCTGAATATATCCAACGGTTTCATTGTTTCGATCCATCGAATAGGAAGGATCGATGACTGCCTGTATAAAATCTGCACCTCCGGATTCGATCGGTACCACCTTTAAGCCCAACTGCTTCTCTACCTGTGCAACTGTCATATCATCTAAAAATACCTGTTCTCCCATTCGCAGCATATTCGATGGAATGAGCAGCGCTTCTCCCAGATCATCTCCTGCTGCCTGCCGCTCTTTTAACTGGGTCGTCAGATCAATGCCTGTGATCAGTCCGGATACTGTGATTGTTTCTCCAAAGAAGTCATTCCGGATGCAATATACACGGATCGTAAGTCTTGGATATGCCTGCATCAGCCTTGCTGCAAAGTCTACAACCGTACTATATGTCAGTTTTCCTGTTGCCATACAGATCGTACGGCGGAATGTTTCTTTCTGTTCCTGATATTCCGGTGAAGCCAGCAGCTCCTGATAGGCTTCATCAAATTCCTCTAAAAACAAACGCATCATTCCAACGCCATTTTCAAGCTGGATATAACCATCATAGCGTTCTGCTTCCGGAAATTCCCGTCCGGCCGTTATATACCACTCATCACTTGCATGAATAAAATGAAGCGAATACCTTTCATAGAATTTTTTCTGATAACTCTCGATCAGATCGATAACCTGTCCCGCTTCTTCCTTTGTAAATAATTCTAATGGGTACAAACCTTTTCGGAATTTCGTAAGTCCGGCAGGAACAACGGATACACTCCGCATAAATGGCAGATACTTTCCAAGATCCCGGATACTCCGTTCCAACTCTGCCCCGTCATTTACACGCTTGCAGAGAACGATCTGCCCATTCATCTCTACATGCCCTTCAAAAAGACGATCCAGATATTTCAGCCGGTCACCTGCAAAACGATTATGCAACATCTTGCAGCGAAGCTCCGGATTGGTCGTCTGAACCGATATATTGATCGGCGCAAGCTGCATCTTGATGATACGATCCACATCCTCATCTGTCATATTTGTAAGCGTGATATAATTGCCCTGCAAAAAAGACAACCGGGAATCATCATCCTTAAAATAAAGTGTCTCTCTCATCCCCGGCGGCATCTGATCAATAAAACAGAACATGCATTTATTGGTACAGGAACGATAATCGCTCATAAGACCGTTTTCAAATTCCATCCCAAGATCATCATCATAATCCTTCTCGATCTCAAGCAGCCATTCTTCTCCATATGATTTACGGATCAACACCTCTATATATTCATCTTTGATCATATAACGATAATCAAATACATCTTTTATTTCTTTATCGTTGATTGCAAGCAGATAATCACCCGGTTCTATTTCCATCTCTTCTGCAATGGAGCCCGGATAGACTACCGTAATTAAATGTTCTATTTTCTTCACAGTTATTCCTCATCATTTTCTAATGTATCTTCCCCATTATACCATTGCAAAATAAAAAAGAAAGATGATAAATATGCAAAAACGATGCTTTTTTGAGAATTTTTGTATGCTTCTGTGGCGTATCCTTCTGTACATAAACAAAAGACAAAGGAGCGAACATCATGTTGCATATATTTGGAACTGTAATTAAGAAAAAGAAGGTCATAATTCTGGGGATCATCTATATACTGTTACTGATACTTGTAATCCTTGCAGGAAAGGCAAAAAAAATGAAACTTCAGGAACAGGTCTCCCAGTCAGACTCCAGGCCCATCACAACAGAACAGGTTCCTGTCTCCGAAGATTCCACCGAGAAAACCAAAGCATCCTCCGGCAGCTATTCTTCCTTTGATACTGCATCCGTTTTACAAACGCTTGCCTCCGCAACAGAAGCAAAAAACAACGGGCTGCTGACACTGGTCAATATGTCTCATACCCTGCCAGACGACTGGACCGTTGATCTGGTCGAACTGCGAAACGATCAGTCGATCGACCGCCGTGCTTATGACGGGCTTCAAAAAATGATGGACGATGCAAGAGCCGAAGGTCTTGACCCTCTGATCTGCTCTTCCTACCGTACAAATGAAACACAGGAACGGCTCTATACAAATAAAAAGAATTCTTATCTGGAGCAGGGTTACAGCGAAGATGATGCTACAGCCCTTGCTGCTACCTGGGTTGCCTATCCCGGTACCAGCGAACACCAGCTCGGCCTTACCGTTGATATCTGTTCCATTGGCAACCAGGAGCTGGATTCCTCCCAGGAAAATACCGCCACCCAGCAATGGCTGATGGCAAACTGTTATAAATACGGCTTCATCCTCCGTTATCCGGCAGATAAATCCGATATAACAGAAATCTCTTATGAACCCTGGCATTACCGCTATGTTGGTGTTGAAGCTGCTACAGAAATGTACCAGAAGCATCTTTGTTTAGAGGAATATCTGGAACAGCATACCAATTAAAAAAGCAGTTCAGTCTCCGGTGCTCTGTTCTTCACCATCCAGACTGGACTGCTTTTTATTTATACTCTTATTCTGCCGGAATAAATGGAAGGTCGATCGGTTGATCTGCTTTTGTGGATGGATCCGTTGTAGCTTCTGTCGTAGCCTCCGTTGTCTTCTCTTCCGTCGTTTTCTCTTCCGTTGTACGCTCTTCTGTCGTCTTTTCTTCGGTTGTCTTTTCCTCAGTCGTACGTTCTTCCGTCGTCTTTTCCTCAGTCGTCTTCTCTTCGGTTGTCTCCTCCTCGGTTGTCTTCTCTTCTGTCGTCTTTTCTTCCGTTGACGGCTCTTCGGTTACGATTGGCTTCTGTTCCTCGGTCGTTACAACCGGAAGTTCATCTTCGGTTCCCGCTGCCGTTGTTACCTCATACGTCGTAGAGGTTTCCGTAGAGTAAGATGTGTGTGAATCATAGGTATTATATTCCGATGTTACTTCTATTTCTTCTTCATTCTCGGAATCGTCATTAATATTTGTAGTTGGCAAAGGCTCTTCTGTAACAATATTTACTTTCTTCTCCTCAGTAGAACTCTCTTCCTGTTGCGTCTCCTGCTTTGCCTTTTCATATTTTGCTTTATTTGTCTGAAAGAACACACCAAAGAAGGTATATTCACATATGATAAGTACAGCAAGCACTGCAACTATGATCTTCAGTATATTATCCTTCCTCCAGAACCGTTTCTTTGCAGGAACTTCATCCGTTTCCGGAACATCTGTCTGATCTGTCTCTTCCGGCTCGGTTTCATCTATATCTTCTGTTTCAAATATTTCTGAGTTATCCGTATGAATCTTTTTATCCATATGTACCTCCGACTATTATTATCCATTCTGGCACATTTTATACATGCCCTTTACCTGTTGGTTACAAACACGTCTTATAGTATAATACACCGCACAAAATCTGTAAAATCATTTTACGAAAAATTATAAATCTTTTACATTTTTGTTACATTTACAGTGTCAGGTCCGGAGCGAATCAAAGGTATTATACACATTCAGGATTCCATAGCCCCACTCCGGGTTCGGATATTCCCTTGCAAACAGATATCCCTCTGTATCGTTCATGACATATGAAAACGGACTTCCTGCCGTTCCCGGACGAACTGCTCCCCGAATAAAATAATTACGGATCTGATTTCCATTTACAAACCGTGCCAGATCCCGGTCTCTTGCCCATTGCAGGATTAATGCTGCACACCCGGCACAATGCGCTGCTGCAACAGAAGTACCCGTTTTCCTGACAAATGTTCCTGCTCTGCCCGGACCATATACATCAACACCCGGAGCAACAAAATCCGGCTTGATATCATCTGCCGCCGTATATCCCCTGCTTCCATCCAGAAACAGTGTATCCGAATAATGATCATATGCCCCCACTCCCATCGGAACTACTCCTGTAGCCGGATTCACAAGCGTTGTTTCAGGCGTTGGTCTTATAAACCGGGTATCCGGGGAAAGAAATGCCGTGATCGGCAGCCATGCATGAAAGGTCTTCTCGGTATCACCGCTTCCATATACCCGGATCCGCCACAGACCATTTGGCGGATCAAAAAAGCGCATCATGATCAGTTCTTCTCCCGACTGATCCTCCACAAGAAAATAATCGATATATATGATCCCACCACCAAAAACCGGACGTATGACTTCACTTTTATCAAAGCGGGGAGTAATCTGACTTACAAACTCCCCACCCGGAATCTCAAATGCCACAGAATATGTATTGGGAACCGCTCCCCAGATTTCAAGTGTAAAGCTGTTATTTCCCGTAACATTAATCTCCATTTCCGTATAAGTGCTTCCCCCTTCGATCCTGCCTCTGAAATGATGCCCTGCAATTCCCTCATTTCCTGCCGGAACGGACACAGCGACTCCGGTCATGATACCAACATTTGAAAGCAGTGCTTCTAATGCAGAAGAACCAGTATGGCTCCCACTGTTCGAACCAACTCCAATCAGGATCGATATATTTTTCCGAAGTCTGCTTGCCTGTCTCCGCAGAAATGCTACCCCCATCATAATATCATTTTCCTGATATGCTTCTACGTCCTCCGGCACACCATATAGTCCCCGCAGATTATTCTTTGCCTGCTTTAATTTTACAATCACATATTCTGCTTCCGGCGCCACTCCTGTGAAATCAGCTGTCCGTTTTCCTGCTGCAATCCCTGCAAGAAAGGTTCCATGTCCATTTGCATCTGTCAGGATATCCGCTTCATTTCGTATGGCTTCATTAATATCTTCCTGCTGATATACCGTTCCATATCCGGGATTTTCTTCCTGATCTGACGGTCCCGGCACGGACTGATCCCATGCTGCAATAATTCTTGTATTTCCGGCAGCATCCAGAAACAGATCATTCCGAATATCAATCCCGGTATCGATAATTCCGATCAGAATTCCCTTTCCGGTAAGTCCAAGGATCGATTCCTGCTGTATATTCACAGCTCCGACTGCTTCTACACTACTGGTATCCATCAGCCCATACAATTTGGGGAAAAGTGTATATTCCAGTCTGGAAAAGATCTGCATATAATCCTCCGGCTTCTCCCTGTATAAAACAGCAAACCGCTCATCAATAAAGAGCAGGCAGCCGTTTTCTCTGTAAATATCTAAAACAGCTTCCCGCTCTTCGTTGTATTCAATCAGATAGTCTGCATAATCTTCCCTGTACGCTACATTTTCACATTCCATTTCGATTCCCATCGTATGCTTTTCGTATACAGTCTATTCCGTCTGATTTCTTTCTATACCTTTTTTTGCACCTGTTATATGATCGGCCCCTGCAGCTTCTTATCCACTTGTTCCTTCAGTATATCAAACTGACATGGACCTGTTTCCAGAATAATCGTGTTAAATGTTTTCAGGTCAAAGTCATCTCCCATTTTCTCTTCTGCATAATCCCGCAGTTCTTTCATTTCATAATATCCGGTCGAATAACTCTGATATACTGCCGGATCTCCGACCATTGTCGTGTACAGCTCCTGTGCAGCACTGCCATCCATTCCATTCTTTGTCAGATAATCGGCTGTATCCTGCAACGTCCATCCCTCATAATTGATTCCCAGATCCACTCTTCCCATCATAAGATAACTCATCTCATCATTCAACTGGTAAAGGGCTGCAATGGTGTCTCCATATTCCGGTTCCTCATACTCATAGTAATATAAAGAATCATAACATGCATACATCGCCCAGCCTTCTTTATATCCTAAGAAGTTCATCAAAGTCCGGACCGGCTCTGGATCCGTTGACATATAATAAGCATTTTGCAGCATATGACCCGGATATCCCTCATGTGCCAGTGTCGTCCACATGCCATCCGTATGCAGACCATTCACCCGGATCAGATTATTATCCGGATCATCGATTGCCGGCGCCATATAATAAGCCAGTACATCATCCATGATCGTTTCGAGGTTCTTATCCAGCGCCTCTGCCTTATAGTTTATCGTTCCTGCATCCGGATAATGCTCTGATGCCGTTTCCATCATTTTATCGACCATTTCCGAAGCTGTCATCTGATCGGTTTCCGCAAATATTGAATCATAATTGGCAGCAAAATATTCATATGCCGCCTGATTTCCCAAATAATACTGGTATAACGATACCATGAGTTTTTGAAGCTCTGTATCCAGCATATCGATTACCTCTTCCGGCGACTTGGCTGTTCCTGCAAAATTTTTCAGCAGATATTCATAATATTCCTTGCCACCATCATAGTTGCAGATACCACCATCATTGGTTCCGGTTCCCTTCAGACCGGAAAGCACCGCTGCAACATTCTCAAATGCCGGAAGCAGGGAATTCACAACTGCCCGCTTATTAGCCTCCTTGTATTCTGCCTTTTCCTCATCCGTCAGAAAATCAAGTGCGTCAATATTATCATTAAATGTTGTTACCATAAAATGATTTTCTTTATCTGCAACAAAATCCTTGCACTGACTGATGACTTTATCGCAGACTGCATCACTCATAAAATAACCTTTTTCTGACTTTTCCTGTTCAAAATCCAGATACTCTGCAAAATAATCCGGAATCTGACCAAGCAGTTCAATATAACGTTCCACATCTCCCTTATCATCAAATCGGTAATCTGTGAAATTCGTTGCAATATTGGCCTGAAGTCCACGCATCGGGGAAAACGGCTCATACAGATATACATTATCAAAAATTCCCGCAGACACTTCAAAATACTCATCCAGTACATCATAGGTCAGCTTCTGATCCTCTGTCAGGCAGGAACGGTCAATAGCATCCAGCTTCTTTACCCAGCCTTCAAACTCTTCCTTATCCTGTCCGATCTCCTCTGCTGTCATTCCCGGGTCTCCCAGTGTGACCTCCGGTTCTTCCAGACCGTAATCCGCACCATCCTTGATCGTATAATTATACGTCAACGTGTCGTCCGTAACAACATCCTTAAAATAATCATCCAGATACTGTTCAAATTCCTGCTGCTCCTTCAGCGCATCCTCGGAGAAAGACTCCTGCGCCCTCTCTGTATTTTCAGTTGTATCGTTTTTGTCATTCAGATGTCTGCGCTCTCCCTGTGTCTCCCCACAGGCAGATAATCCAACCGCAAGAGAAATGCAGATAGCTGCAGCCATTACATTTTTACAGGTTCGTAATAATCTCTTTTTAAACATGCCCTGCTCCTTTTCGCTTTTTTTCATAGTATCACAGGATTCTGCGACCATCAAGGACTACCTTGATACAAGACTGCGGTATCAACATCGGAAAAGTCCCTGATCATCTTTCTGCAATACATCTGTATTTTTCTTTTATCTTACCCAGAGATAACCATTTACATACTGATGCCGACGCAATACAATAATTCAAAAGCTCCGGTATTTTTCCGTCTTCGCTCTGCCATATGATTTCACGATCTGAAAATTATGATCCATATAATAAAGGCTTAAAGACCGTATATTTTCTGTATACAATCTTTAAGCCTTATTAATTACAATATTTTCTCTTATAGTATCAATTATTATGATTGTTTTGTCGCACAGGCCTCGATCTGCATCGGTTCTACACCACGAAGCTCGATGATCGGATTGCCCTTGCCATTTACATAATCTCCGGTTATGATCACCCTGCCAATGCTATCATCTCTTGGGATCTGATACATGATATCCAGCATGAATTCCTCAATGATCGCCCGAAGCGCTCTTGCTCCTGTATTCTTTTCAAGTGCTTTTTCTGCGATCGCTTCATATGCAGAATCATCAAATTGAAGATCTACCTCATCCAGTGCCAGCAGCTTCTTATACTGTTTCAGGATTGCATTCTTCGGTTCCTTTAAGATCTTGATATACATATCCTTATCTAACGCATCCAATGTGAATAAGACAGGCAGTCTTCCAAGAAATTCCGGTATCATACCGAATTCCCTGAGATCCTCGTTGGTCACCTTCTTTAAAATGTTCGGATCTTTGTCATATTTGTCCTTCAGATCTGCACGGAAACCGATCGAGGACTGTTTATTCAATCTTGCTTTAATGATATCTTCGATTGCCGGGAATGCCCCGCCACAGATAAATAAAATATTCTTTGTATTGACCGTTGTCATAGGAACCATTGCATTCTTGCTTCCGGAACCAACCGGAACCTCAACATCTGCGCCCTCCAACAGCTTTAACAAGCCCTGCTGAACGGATTCTCCACTCACATCACGGCTGTTGCTGTTCTGCTTCTTTGCGATCTTATCGATCTCATCGATAAATACGATTCCCTTTTCTGCTTTTTCAACATCATTATCAGCGGCTGCCAACAGCTTTGACAATACGCTTTCTACGTCATCACCGATATAACCGGCTTCCGTAAGTGTGGTCGCATCTGTGATCGCAAGCGGTACATTCAACAGCTTTGCGATCGTTTTTACAATATAAGTCTTACCACAGCCTGTCGGCCCTACCATCAGCATATTGGATTTCTCGATCTCGATATCATCCATGGAATCTGTCAGCACACGCTTATAATGGTTATATACTGCAACAGACATTACCTTCTTGGCATATTCCTGACCGATCACATATTCATCTAACATTGCTTTGATCTTATGCGGTGCAGGGATCGTTGCAAGTGTCATTTCCTGCTCTTTTTTCCTCGGCTTTGCCGCTTTCTTCTTCACCTTCTGTTTATCCGGTATATCATTCATTCCCATCAGTCTGCTCATATCAATATTTCCCATATTGGAAAGATTGGAAAGATCCAGGAACTGCATTCCGCCAAATCCGCCCTGATTCAGATTATCAAAGGTCTTCTGCATACAGTCTGCACAGATATGTATATTGCCCGGCATATCGATCAGCTTTCCGGCAACACTTTCCGGTCTTCTGCAGAGATAACAATATTTCTCATATTCATCCTCATGCTTATCTTCTGTTTTATGATCATCAGCCACCGTCTGACTGGTCAGTTCTTTATTTTCATCATCATTTCTATAATCAGACATTTTCATCCTCCATACTTTTGTTTCCTGTCTAAAACAGCTATCTATATTAAATGATATAACTCTGCTACATGATACCACAGATTCCACCCATATGAAAACAGTATTATTTCTGGTAAAACGGTTAAATTTTTCTAAATAATTTTCTTATTGCCACCCTCGATTAATTAAATTAAGTACAGCTACTCTCATTCCTCCCTGTTTTCCTGTTCTTTCTTCAGATAATATACAAAATCTCCCATTCTGTTCCACTTGTAGAAATGAAACCGAGAATATGGTATCATATCTTTAGTTATATATGTATAGAATGGAGGGTTATACATGAAGAAATTATCAATTATTGTTCGTTCTGAAAAACTGGATGATGTAAAAGCCATTCTGGACGAATGCGGATCCACCGGTGCTACTGTATCAAATATTATGGGATATGGTAATCAGAAGGGTTATAAAACAACATACCGTGGAAGTGAATATGTGGTCAACCTGATTCCGAAGATCAAGATTGAAACCATCGTCAAGGATGATGTTGCCGATAACATCATCTTTAAGGTATGTGAAAAGATATCAACCGGAAAAGTCGGCGACGGCAAGATCTTCGTCTATGATGTTGCCGATGTCATCCGTATCCGTACCGGCGAACACGGTGATACCGCCTTATAACATCTACCTGTCATACAAATAAATCCGCTGTGCTATACCACACCTGTTATTACGCAAAACACTTTCGTTCTAGTCCTCGAGCAGCGGTACATAAAGCTGCAAAAGACGCAGCTTAAGTACCGGCCTCGGACAAGGGTTGCTTCATAACAGTGTAATATAGCACAGCGGATTTATTTGTATAACAGCTACGTAAGAATCAAATGCAAGTATTCTGCGAAATAAAGTTATAGCTACCACAAGCACAGGCTGTTATATTCCGCGGGTTTTGCGTACACAGGCTTTCATTGCTTCGATCACGGAGGAACGGAAGCCTTTTTCTTCTAAAACGCGAACAGCTTCTATCGTTGTTCCGCCAGGTGAGCAGACCTGATCCTTTAATTCACCCGGATGTTTTCCCGTTTCAAGTACCATCTTTGCACTTCCAAGCACGGACTGTGCTGCAAATTTATATGCCTGTGCTCTTGGCATACCATCTGCCACTGCTCCATCTGCCATAGCTTCGATCAATATATAAATATATGCCGGAGAACTTCCGCTGACCGATACACATACATCCATCAGATTTTCCGGTATTGTCTCTACTTCACCAAAGCTTCCAAGAATCTGAAGAACTGTTGCATAATCTTCATCGGTAACATATTCATTCCGACATGCTCCTGTCATACCCTCACCAACCAGTGCCGGTGTATTTGGCATTGTCCGGACAAGCCTCACACCTCCTCCAAACTGTTCCTGTAACCAGTCTAATGTTTTTCCCGGTGCTATACTGATCACAATCTGCTCTTTACGGACTACGTCCTTTATCTGAGCGATCACCTCCGGATAATACTGTGGTTTTACCGCCAGAACCAGAATATCACTGTTTTCTGTTACCTCCAGATTATCGGTTGATACCTTTACTCCAAGCTCTTTCTGAACTCTGTCAAGTGTCGCTTTCGTCTTTGCAGATGCTATGATATTCTCTGCATCTATGATCTGTTTTCTGATAATTCCCTTTATGATCGCTGTTGCCATATTGCCACAGCCAATAAAACCAATCTTCATATTACACTTCTTCCTTTCTAATTATACAGAAAAAGCAGCATCCTTATGTTAAGAACGCTGCCCTTCCAACTATTTATAGATTAAAGACTGTAAGAACCTGATTCTCCATCAGCTGTATAGTATACCATACCTGTTTCTGGCTGGTAATATACGTTCAATTCCTTAACTGCCTTATTGCCAAGTGCTTCTTTTGCTTTTGCTACAATGTCAGAAACATTGATCTGTCCATTGTTATATTCAACAAAAACTGTCTCTGTTGTCTTAGCTGCTGGCTTCTTTGCTGCCGGCTTTTTAGCTGCTGGCTTCTTTGCTTCAGCCTTAACTTCTGTCTTTGCTGGTTCAGTTTTAGCTGCTACAGTCTTAGCTGCTGGTGCTTTCTTTGCTGCTGGCTTTTTCTCTTCTTTTACTTCTGCCTTTACTGGCTCAGCCTTTACTGCTGCTTTTACTTCTTTAGCAGCTTCAGCTTTCTTTACAGCTTCAGCTTTAGCAACAACGCTTTCTACTGTTGCCTTTTTTGCAACAACCTTTTTTGCATCTTCAGTCTTCTTAGTAGCCATGATTAACACCCTCCGTTTTAAAACTAATTTCTATCACTTTACTTATGTAACAATTCATGTATGTATTCTTTATTCAAGCTAGGATTGATATTACTCCATTTTCCTTTTTTTTTCAATACAAGTACTGTTTTTTCTCCGTTTTGTACCACAGAGTGTTTTTTTTCATAAAAATCAAAGTCATTTTAGACAAACAAAACTACCAAATTTTATGAAATTTGGTAGTTTATATGGTTGTTTTGTACAATTTGTATAATTAATTCGTAAGAATTTTGACAATTTCGTCCATTTTCATGCCGTGTGATCCCTTGATCAATACAACATCCTCTGGTCTCATAATAGCCATCAGATAAAGTGCCACTTCTTCATTATCCATAAATGAAAATGTTTTTGCATACTTTGTGTCGCAGACATCCAGTGCCTTTTTAATCTCCAAAGCTTCCTTTCCGACTACCACAACCTCATCGATCTTCTTGTCCCGCAGGTATTCTCCGATCTGATAGTGATAGCTGGCACTGTCAGCTCCCAGCTCAAACATATCTCCCAGTACTGCGATCTTTTTTCCCTCGCAGTCCATATCACAAAGCACATCAATGCTTGCCTTCATGGAATCCGGGCTTGCATTATAGGTATCATCGAGGATCGTATATCGATTCTCCATATGGATGAGTCTCTGTCTCTGTCCTTCAAAATGTTCAAAGGCTTTTGCTGAAATTGTTATCGGAATTCCCATCTGATATGCAACTGCAATACCTGCCAGTGCATTCCTCACGTTATGTTTTCCGAGGATATCCATGGTAACATGAACGGTCTCACCATTATGAGTACAATCAAATTCCATGCCCTGCTCTCCACATTTTACATTGGACCCCTGAAAATCACAAATTTCATCTATACCAAAAGTAAGTGTCCGACATGGCATATCCGCTTTTATCTCACGCAGTAATGGATCATCTCCATTTAACAGCAACAGGCCGTCCTTATTCATATGATTGATAATAGACAGCTTCTCTTTTCTGATATTCTCCTGAGTTTTCATAAATTCAATATGTGCAACACCGATAATCGTCACCACACAGATCGATGGCTTTACAATCTCAGACAATATCTCCATCTGACCAGGTTCACTGATCCCCATCTCGATCACCGCTGCATCATATCCATCTGTCATTCTGGAAAGTGTCATCGGTACACCAATCTGTGAATTTTCATTTCCATTTGTCTGAAAACAGCGTTTTGCTGTGCTGACAGCCGCTGCGATCATCTCCCTGGTCGTTGTCTTTCCTACACTTCCTGTCACTCCGATATACGGAATATCATACCGGTCACGGATATCCATTCCAATTGCCTGAAGTGCTTTCATCGTGTCATCAACACGGATAAACGGCTTCTCTGAAATAACAACATTATCATGCTCCGATGTCAGAGTTGCAGACGCTTTCTCCATAGCGGATTCAATAAAACGATGTCCATCAACTTTATTACCCAACAGAGGAATAAACAAATCTCCCGGCTGTGCTTTTCTGGAATCAATACACAGGCCTGTGATCGGTGTATCTTCATCGCCGCAAAGCAGGAAACCTCCTGTTGCTTTCACAATATCTTTTACTGTAATATTTTTCATTTTTCCTCTATCTGCCTTTCCAGAACAGTTCCATAATTTTATATAAAAGCATGCACTGCATGCAGGCTGTAAAAAATGCCTGCGTCCATTCTATCACATGTATATGCGAATTTCCAGTATTCTTGTATATATATTCCCGTTTTCAGGAAAGATTAAGATTCGACCAGAACTGTTCTATGCTCTGCGAAATCTGATCAAAATTTCCAAAGACCGCATCCTGCCACTCCACCGGAAATAACGAATTATATTCCCCGGTTCCAAATCGTTCATCTAGCAACAGGATCACTCCGGCATCCGCTTCTGTCCGGATCACGCGTCCGGCTGACTGAAATACTTTATTAATGCCCGGATACAGGTATGCATATTTAAAACCATCAACCGATGAGCCAGCATATGCCTCCATACTCTTTCTGGCATTAAAATAGTCCATCATGATCTTTCTCTCATTGCACACCTGCGGAAGTCCCGGACCTACTACAACCGATCCGATCAGCCGTTCTCCGGTCAGATCAATCCCCTCAGAGAAGATCCCGCCCATGATACAAAAGGCAACCACATTTCTTTTCGCTGAAAAATGATCCAAAAATGCTTCCCGGTCTGCCTCCTTCATGTTCTGTTCCTGACAGAGCAGTTCCATGCCAGAACAATCACCCTCTATCATCTGCTCATAGACCTCCTGAAGCATCTTATAGGATGGCAGAAACACCATATAATTTCCGGAATGTGCGTTAAACAACTGCCTGATATATTCAGCCACGCGCTTATACTCCTTTACAGACCGTCTGGTATATTTCGTAGATACATCCACACCAACCATGATCTGTCGTTTCTCCGGATCAAACGGAGAAGGAATATAGATAGCCTGATCGGTCACCGTATCGGACAGCATCTCCATGTAATATTTTACCGGCAGGATCGTTGCCGAAAAGAAAACAGTCGATACACCCTTATCCAGGCAAAGCTTCAGATTATTCGCCGGATGGACGCAATATAACCGAACCATAAATCTGCCATCCGACTTAAGCTCATCATAGATCACATAGCTGTCATCGATCAGATCCGCAATATTTAAAAATGTCGTAAGTGCAAAATAAAACTCCAGTATCTCCTTACGTTCCGGAATCTGTTTGTAATCTTCTAAAAAAGCCTCCATCGTCGTATGAAGATGCAGGAGCTTCAGATATAGAACCCCGATATCATTTAAAATCTGATATCCATGCTCCGAACATTTTTTCTTCAATTCCAGGAGCTCCCGGTTGCAGGATTCCAGACTCCGTGCCAGTTTTTTGCTGTACGGCATTACCAGCCTCTTTACAGCAAGGAAATCTTCTTTATACAGCGTGGCACTGTACATGGACGATGCCCGGTCCACCAGATTGTGTGCTTCATCTACCAGAAATACATACCGTCCTGTATCATATGCTGTCTGTGAAAAGAACCGCTTCAGATTCACTCTCGGATCAAACACATAGTTATAATCTCCAATAATAGCATCTGCAAACAGGCTTGCATCCAGTCCCAGCTCAAAAGGACAGACCTGATACCTTTCCGCATAAGCCCGGATGATCTCCCGATCCATTTTTTCCTCCTGAGTGATCAATTCAAATAATGCATCATTAACCCGGTCAAAATGTCCTTTCGCATAAGGGCAGTGCTCTGCATCACATTCCATCGTCTCATTCAGACATATCTTCTCTTTGGCAGTCAACATAACGGAAGAAAACTTCACTCCACGTTCCCGCAGCAATGTAAGTGCCTGATCCGGCACGGTTCCGGCGATCGTCTTTGCGGTCAGATAAAAGATTTTCGATACCAGCCCGGTTGCAAATGCCTTAACGGAAGGAAACATCGCTGCCATCGTTTTCCCGATTCCGGTTGGAGCCTGCACAAACAATCTGCGCTCCCCTTCAATCGCCTTATACACACAGGCAGCCATCTGCTTTTGTCCTTTCCGATATTCATATGGAAATTCCAGTTCTGTAATTGACGCATCTCTGCTTCTTGCATGTGATACAGCATGATCAACCCATTTCATCATCTCATCCACTGTATCATGAAACCATTTCTCAAGAAATGAACAAGAAAACACATAAAAAAATTGTTTTACTTCTTCACTTTCCAGATTCACATATGTGATCTGTACATTGATCCGATCCAAAGACTGCTCTTTTGCATAAATATAGGCATAGCACATTGCCTGTGCTACATGAACTGTTTCCGGCACTTCGATATCAGCAAGTTTTCTGTATACACCTTTGATCTCGTCGATCGTAACATCCGCAGGCTCATTCATTTCCTGCATCTGACCGATTGTTCCGGCAGAATTTTGTTCCATGAAGTCTTCACCGACTTCCAGATCCAGACTCTCCGTTTTTTTGAGCAGCAGCCGGTTCCAATATCTACCCTCTACCCGGATCACCTGCCGCTCAATTTCCTTCTTCTTCCTGCTTCGGTTCTTTTCACCTCTCAGATCTATGATCCCATCTGCTCTGCCCTCTACCGTAACATCCAGATCATGAATCCCTTTCTTCATCGTGATCTTTAAAGGAACTTCTGCATCATAATAAGACCCTGCCATTTTCTGAAGCTTCCGATGCATCTTACTTCCTGCATTCATCGCTTCCTTTGACAGAGTCCCATTACTGCTGCTTGTAATATCGCCGCATCTGTATATAAATTCTACCATATGCCTGACCGAAACTTTAAATTCCATAATTCTTATTTGTAAACAATAGCTGCTGCCAGCTTCTCTGATGTATCCTGATCTGTCAGGATCTCAACCAGCTTCAGACCAAAATCAATAGCTGTTCCCATACCTCGGCTTGTGATTACCTTACCGTCTGTTACTACACTGTCATATAATACTTCCGCACAATGAAGTCCCGCCTCCATTCCCGGATAGCAGGTAGCCTTCTTATCCTTTAAGATGCCAAATGCTCCAAAAGCAGTAGGTGCTGCACAGATTGCTGCAACATATCTTCCTTCTTCATACTGTCCGCATACAAGATTCTTTACCTTCTCATTTGCGATCAGATTCGTCACACCGGGCATACCACCCGGAAGTACGATCATATCTGCATCATCTGCAAGTTCACTGATTTTCTCATCCATCTTTACTGTGATTCCATGTGAACCTGTAACCGTATCCTGATCGTCTGCTGCCACCATAAGGCAGTCAACCTTTGCACGTCTTAACAGATCTACAACGGTCAATGCTTCTACTTCTTCATATCCTGTTTCAAATAACATTCTGACTTTCATGCTTCTGCCTCCATTCTTAATGTCCGAAAACTCTTGCCATAAATGCAAGTCTCTGTTCTTCATTCATACTGCTTAATGCGCTGTTATGATACGCTCCATCCATAGATACATCTCTGGTAAACCAAGCCGGTGCTGCGAAATTATCTGCATCTTTCTTTGTCTCAAATTCGACTTCTGCATAGATCAGCCCCTGATACAGCCCCTCAAAGACATCCAGTTCAATCTTAAGCCCTGCATCTTTTTCCTTATCGCCGGTTGTTCCCTCTGTATCCGTAAGCGGGATGATATACCGACGTTTCGTCACCAGATTTCCATCAACCTTACCAAGCAACCGTTTATAATCCGTCTCATTCATCGGAAGCTCGAATTCCTGTCGTTCCAGTAATCCGCTTGACTTTACTGTAAGAATATATTGTTCATCTGCCTTTCGGATACGGATGACGGGGCTGGTCGAGATATACCCCTGCTCCAGTTCCTTATATGGATACGCTTCCAGTGAAAACGGTATCTCTTTTATCAGATATTTTCTTTCGATCTCCATAAAAGCCTCCTTTTATATCGCCCTTTATAACCAATCCTCCGGTGGTGCTGTTGTTCCCACATGACTTGCGATACCTCTGTTTATCATGGAAAATGCCAGGATCAGAGTGATCACAAACATGATTGATGATGGAATCAGGAAGTCCAGACAGGTATTCACGGATGTCAACAGCATCGGTAAAGTCAGTCCGTAAAGACATACCCGGAATACATTTCCATAGGACAGCCCTGTATGAAGACCTTTCGCAAGTGTCCGTGCAACGATCGAAAATACAAGTGCAAGGAAGATCATCTTTATTACACTTCCGAACATCATTACAATGTACATAATGACAAAAGCCACATAGAACGCCGGCACTGCGGATGCAAGCTGATCATTGTTAAACCCATCATAGAATAATTTGTCGAGATCCATCGTTGAATATTCATACGTCTGTCCGCCGTTTATCATTCCCATAACTACATTCTCTTTGCCAAATGCAATATACACGCCATTTGTCTTGATATCATCAAGTGTGATCCTGTCATAATCCGTATTCATATATATCGTTACATTTCCAATATCCAGTGACATCTCTGATTCTGCCGTAAGCTTACCATCCTCGATCACAAACTGCGGAACCTTATTCGTGATCAGGTTATTTAACCCTCCCACATGCATGATAAAGGTAATGACACCGATTCCAAACTCGATAAAGGTCAGGATAAAAGCAATCAGAATCATAAATCCTACCGTCTTGCTCGCTTTTAACTTCGTCAGATGCTTATAATTTTTCGGGCTGGATACTGCGATGGCTAACTGATCGGCCATCGTTACTTTTGAATATTCTTCGTCCATTAGATAATCTCCATTTTTTTCATAGCTTTATAGATTCCGTCTTCTCTGACATCATCCGTTACAAGACGGACTTTCTTTCTCAGATACTCCGGACCTTTTTTCATTATAATACTATTTGGCACATATGCCAACATAGGTTCATCATTACTTCCGTCTCCAAATGCATAAGCATTTTCTAATGGCAGGTCAAAATAATCAAGCAGATACCGGATACCGGTTGCCTTCGTATATCCCTTTGGCACAACCTCACAAAAATTTCCCTCTCTCTGGATATACATATAATCTTTTTCCAGATATGTCTTAAATGCTTCCAGATACGGAGTATCTGCATCATACCATGCACAAAACTTATCAAAGATATGATCGTTTGCCGGATCATCATTCTCCATATAGGTGCTGGTCGCTTTAAAATAACTGATCAGTTCTTTTAAATGCTCATTATCGGAAAAAGCAGAGCTGGTAAATACCTTGTCCGCATGTTCGTATACGGCATCCATTTTATATTCCCGACATTTTCGAATCACACCTGCACAGACCTGATATGGCGTAACGTGATGAAACAATGTCTCACCATTATACACAATATGCGTTCCGCAGCCGCAGACAAAGCCATCAAAGCCTGCGCTTCTGATCTCTTCTGTCACATTGCAGAATACTCTTCCCGTATTGATAAATGCCAGGTGTCCCTTCTCTCTTGCCTTTTGTATTGCCTCTTTTGCACTGTCCGGAAAATACCGTTTCCCATCATCCGTGATCAGAGTTCCGTCGATATCAAAAAAGAGAATCTTTCTTGTTTTATTCATGTCTATTTCCTCCGGTTATTATCGCATAAGAACAAAAACGCTACACGCAGTATGAATACATTCAGGGTTCTATGACCTTTGCATCATAAAACCCTGAACCTTCGTTTATGCTATGCAATTTTTATAACTGCTTCATCAGGTCGATCATCTCAAGTGCGCCCATTGCACAATCGTAACCCTTGTTACCTGCCTTTGTTCCGGCACGCTCGATTGCCTGCTCAATGTTCTCTGTTGTTACAACACCGAACATAACAGGAATACCGGATTCAAGTGAAACAGATGCGATTCCCTTGGACACTTCATTACATACATAATCATAATGACTGGTTGCTCCACGGATAACTGCTCCAAGGCAGATCACTGCATCATATTTTCCTGACATAGCCATCTTCTTAGCTACAACCGGAATCTCAAATGCTCCCGGAACCCATGCAACAGATATGTCATCCGGATTTACGCTGTGACGTAATAATGCATCCTCTGCACCGCTTACCAGTTTTGATACGATAAATTCATTAAATCTTGCTGCTACAATACCGATCTTAGCTCCATTTGCAACGATCATTCCTTCAATCTTCTTCATTTTATTATCCTCCTGTTATTGATTCAATCTCAATATTTACAATTGCTTATTCTCTGTTACCACTAAATCATTATGCATATAATTCCCGATCTATATGGTCTTACAGATCAAGTATATGACCCATCTTTTCTTTCTTTGTCTTCAGATAAAATGCATCAAATTTGCCCGGCTGCATCTGGATCGGTACTCGTTCCACGATCTCAAGATTGTATCCTGACAAACCATATACCTTTAATGGATTGTTCGTAAGCAGTCTCATCTTTCTGACACCAAGGTCTACTAAGATCTGTGTTCCGATCGTGTAATCTCTTGCATCCTCAGGGAAGCCAAGCTTCAGATTTGCCTCTACGGTATCTAAACCCTGATCCTGTAACTGATATGCTTTGATCTTATTGATCAGACCGATCCCACGTCCTTCCTGTCTCATGTACAGAAGCACGCCTCTGCCTTCCTTTGCGATCATCTTCATCGCTGCATCATACTGCTGGCCACAGTCACAACGGGCTGAACCAAGTGCATCTCCGGTCAGACATTCGGAATGGACTCTGCATAATACCGGCTCGCCATCCGTGATATCACCCTTTACCAGTGCCACATGATGCTCGCCATTTAATTTATTGATATATCCATAGATCGTGAACTCACCATATCTAGTCGGCATCTTTGCCTTTGCTACACATTCTACAAATACTTCATGTTCCTTACGATACCGAACTAACTTTTCGATCGTGGAGATCTTCAGGTTATGCTCCTTGGCAAATGCAAGCAGATCATCTTTTCTTGCCATTGTACCATCATCCTTCATGATCTCACAGCACAGACCACATGGCTTCAAGCCTGCAAGTCTGCACAGATCAACCGTTGCCTCTGTATGTCCGCCTCTCTCGATCACCCCGCCCGGAACAGCGCGTAATGGGAACATATGACCCGGTCTGCGGAAATCCTCCGGCTTTGCAGCTTCTTCTACGAACTTTCTAGCTGTAATGCCACGCTCATACGCTGAGATTCCGGTTGTAGTGCTTACATGATCAACAGAAACTGTAAATGCAGTACAATGATTATCTGTATTTGTGATGCACATCTGCGGAAGATTTAATTTCTCCACATAAGAATCATCCATCGGCATACAGATCAGACCTCTTGCATATTTTGCCATAAAGTTCACATTCTCCGTGGTCGCGAATTCAGATGCGCAAATGACATCTCCTTCGTTCTCTCTGTCTTCGTTATCGAGCATAACGACCACCTTACCGGCTGCCAGATCTACTAATACTTCTTCTATACTGTTTAATTCCATCTGTCTTTACCTCCATAGGAACATTTATTTTATAAGAATCCATTTTCTGCCAGAAAATTCATATCTACTTTTTTCCCTGCATCCGGTTCTTCTTTGTCTTTAAAATGGAGCAGCTTATCTACATATTTGCCAATCACATCGTTTTCCAGATTGACCACTGCTCCGGTCTGCCTGCGGATCAGCGTTGTCTCCTCCGCCGTATGTGGGATGATCGAAACCTTGAAGCAGCGATCATCGACATAAGCAACCGTCAGGCTGATTCCATCGATCGTAATCGATCCCTTCTCGATGATATACTTTAACAGCTTTTTATCACATGTTATTGTCACCCAGATTGCATTTTCTTCTCTAGTGTACTCTGTGATCACCCCGGTTCCGTCGATATGTCCGGATACGATATGTCCACCAAATCTTCCATCTGCCGCCATCGCCCGTTCCAGATTTACCCTGCTGCCGGAGCTTAAGGTTCCGAGATTGCTTCTTCTTATCGTCTCTGCCATCACATCTGCCGTAAACAAATGCCCCGACATTCCTGTGATCGTCAGGCATACCCCATTGACAGCTATGCTGTCACCGATCTTGCTTCCCTGCAGAACCTTATCTGCCTCTACGGTCAGGCGACCGGATGATGTGCCTTTTTCTATCTTCTTAATCGTGCCTGTCTCTTCCACAATGCCTGTGAACATGACTGCCTCCTTTTCGGGGACGTTTTTTTTGCAAACAGTCATTTCGTCACCCCATTGACTCTTGTTCCGTAAAACGCTTGCGCTCTATTTTCATGTAACGGTACTAAACTCACTGCCCTTTGCAGTTCGTTAAGGACCGACATGAAAAAAGGTTTACTACACAAGATCAATGGAGTAACAAACTGACTATTTACAAAAAAACTGTCAACCTGATTAATTAACAACTTACTCGCTGAATTACTTCTTTTAACATGTTAAGTTCCTATATAACTTAACATAAAAAAAGCCAGAGAACTATGTCTCCGGCGGGTTATTTGTTATGAAATGTTGCTGCAGATTTCTTTAATATTTTTTCATTCAACAGCATATTGTAAAACATTCAACTACACATTCCATCATGTCCGTATTCATGTTTTAATTTCAATTTGCTATTGAAATTCTCTCTGCATTCTTCTTTCATCCAGACTTTACTGTCGGCTTTGGATTCTCACCAAATCATGCCTTACGGCTCGCGGGCTCACATAGATTACTATGTATACCGCCGGTGGGGAAATGAGCCCCGCCCTGAAGACTTCAACATGGTTATATTGGCACAGTTTGTTATGTTTGTCAAGCTGTTATCTGAAAATACTGAAGCATAATATGTAGGATTACAATACATGTGTTACAACTGAATATAAAAAAAGCAGAGATGC
>ERZ1034928.344-NODE-344-length-24005-cov-27.838455_pt1 | contig 24005 bp, 39 predicted proteins | sample MGYA00520627_ERZ1034928 | MGnify/ENA primary metagenome ERZ1034928 (study PRJEB33766, sample SAMN09781755) | gut metagenome | biome: gut microbiome | host: Homo sapiens | place: Madagascar | study: EMG produced TPA metagenomics assembly of the PRJNA485056 data... | reverse complement strand
TAAAGCATGGAACGCCGCTAATTGTAGCCACAATCTTAGGCGTGATTTCAGTATCGCCAGCCATCTCAAATTGGAGATATAAACCAGCCTTATGCTGATAACATGGATTATCTACATATTGCCCTTTGTCTATATCATAGATTCTAGGGCAACATACTTGAACAAGATTAGCCAAGCCGATAGTTGACTTGCCTACGCCTGAGCCAACTGAATAAATAGATAACTGCCCCTGAATCCATCCTCTAGCGGCAGTATTCAAATATTCGCTAAAGGTTGTTGCACCAAATAGTGGCTCTGCTTTGAATCCCTCTTTAACCGCCTCAAATCCATCACCAGCTTTTAGCTCATCTATATCCTTGTCTTTGTAGAATTGCTTCTTTATTGCTATCTGCTGTGCATCAAAATATTGTACTATATCCTCTATGGTTGCTTTGTCATCTTGTTCAAATTTGTCTACATTGTATCCTGCGTTTTTGTACGAGCGGAGTAATGTGGCTCGGCGCACATTGTTGTAATATACTTCAAAATTGCCAACATTAGCAAGCTGTTTAACTGTATCAATGAAATCGTCTAGCTGATTTAGCTTAAATATATCCTCCACTTGCTTATTGTTTTTACATAGCATATAGAGGTCTAGTGCTGATATAGATTCAGCTCCACGTTTAGCCAGAGCAACACAGCCCTGCCACAATCTGAGGTGAAAATCTTGAATGAAATCATCACGGCTCAGGGGGTACTTATCAGAAATCGCAAGAGAAGGCTTGATAAGCAAACAACCTAATAGTAGCCTAACAGAATTTTGGTCATAGAGCATTACTCAAACACATCCTCCTCATCATTTCTTTTAACAACCACATTAACCCCATCTTCAGCTTGCCATTGCTGTATATTCTGCTTTACCTGATTTAGCCAAGTATAATATTTTTTACATTCATCATACTTATACTTGACCAAGCCAAGCGGCGATTTAGATATGTCCAATCCTTGCTCCTTATGGATATATCGGATTGTATAAGCAATGCCACCATAAGTCATATCAGGATTATCTTTCATCAACTGAGCAAGCTGGATACCTACAAGTCGCATATTAGCATCAGGGGCGACTTGGCGTATATAGTCAAGTAATTTGCGCCTATCATCTTTTGATTCTGCTTTAGGTTTTGTGGTGTGAGCATCAATATAATCCTGCTTGCATTGTTCACAACAGAAATAATATTTTGGCTTATATTCGATTGCGTCTTGTTTTGGCGTTGATTTACCGCATTGGCGACATTTAATTGTAGGTGGCTTGCTCATTTGCTTACCACCTGTGCTGTGTCATACCGTTCATCAATCGTTCGTGCATATTTAATTGCCTCATCAAAAGAATCACACTGAACGATAATCACGTTCTGGCATTCATCGCTATCAAACCATACTTTCCAAATCATAATAAAACAACCTCCTGTTTCATTTGTTGGTTTAATTATAACATAGAAATAGGAGGTTGTCAAGAGGAAATTATCTCATATTCTAACATCCACTTATCAATTTCTTCTTGGCTCATAGCCACATCTGTTCGCTTACAATCAACCACTCTAAGACCGCTAGGATGCGTTATGACCCGATTTTGCTCTATGCTATATCCTGCATCATATTCAAGCCGCAATCGGCATATACAGCCCTCACAGCCGTCAGGGCGCTTGATATTGAATACCCTAGGCGAATCGCCGCATATATTCAAGAACCGCCCCGAATCCAGCCATTGCCCATCCATTTCTATATTCATGCTATCAGGCGCATTATCTTCAACTATGCGGCAATATTGTACATTATAATACAATGATTTTTTCCATTCATTGATATTGCCTGATACCAATAGCCTAGTAGGCATATTACATCCTCTCATTGTATAATAATGTTTATTTTTGACATATATATAGCCGTCTATTCTTGGATGGATATATTGCGCCATAGCCAGCCATGATTTGATTTGCGTCTCATTCCATTTGCAGCTTAATGTTTGGCTCATGGTGAAGCATTGATTATTGGTGATGACACTGAATCTGGCTTTCATATGGGTCTGATATAAATCAATTCGCAGCTCTTGTAGTTGAGCCACACATAGAAATCTATTCAAGCATCATCACCTACTTTGTCATTACTTCGATCTAAAAATTACAACCATAGATGGAAATGGGGCTGAATTTTTACATCCGCCAAATTTGAGACGTCCTTTAATAAACCTGATTTCTACATTATCGCGTTTATAAATATAATCATGAAACCATTTTGTGTCTGTTCTTGCTGGCAAAAGCATTACAACTGTATTTCCAGCAACAGAGGCAAATAATGCACGGCGTACCCATTGCCCAATTTCACGACCATACGGAGGATTGCACCATACATTTCCAATCCAAGGCTGTCTCAATCCATCAATATCTTTGGTGTAGTAGCGTTCGCACTTATGATTGTTTTCATCAGCGCATACATCTAATGTGAAATGAAATTCATCATTTAGCTTATCGAAAAAATCTTGCGGCGTTGACCAATTATCTGTTGCGCTTGAGAACATTACATCTGTATTCATTTTTTATCACCTCACAGTTATTATATAATAAAAAGGCGGGATTGTCAAGCCCCGCCTTTAATATTTTTAATCTTCTTCGATGTCTGTTACTTCAATAGAAGTATAGCCTTCTCTAGCTAATTCCATTCCAAGTCGAATTGCGTCTAAATAATCATAACCATTAAATAAGTCACGATCAAGAGTTGCATCCTCTGGACATTCACATAGATCATATGCAGTAAATGCAAATTTTTCTGAATCTGACGAATCTAATTCGTGACCGCGTACATCGCCCCAACTGTCTTTAACAGTAATAAAATTAACGTGTAGAATTTTATCCATATTTAACCTCAGCCAAATGGATTCTCATCAGAATCATCCCAAGGATTTTCTGATTCAGCAGGAGTAGACGTATCAGTAGATGTGGTGTTGAATACATCACCAAAATCAGGAATTGGGTCATTGGCAGGAGCAGTTGTGGTCTTAGTGGTAGTTAGCTCCTTGAGCGCAGGAATTTCATATTCGCCCTTTTCAATAGTTTCAACAGAGCGAACAGCCGCGACATAGTTACGTACTCGAACCTGACCCTTCTGATTCTGATACTGCTCATCTGCAATGATTAGACCAACGACCTTATTAACAAGCGTCTTTTCATCAAAATTCCACTGATAGCCCTTGTTTGACTTCTCAATGGCATTGATAAAACCCTTGAACATAGATGCCGCAGAATCCTTATAAGAGCGGATGAATGTACCAGCATTAGGCCACTTACGCTCCTTACGTGTATCACCATCATACTGCTTCTTGAAATAACCCTTGTCATCACCCTTTACGATGTCAAAATAAATCTTGAGATATTCCTTGTCTGGATGATCTTCTACATTGAGAATCTTAACAATATAGCCATTTGGCGTTAGACGCTTAAAAGATGTGCTTTCCTGAATATTCTCCCAGTTGTTAATTCGCTTCATAATAAATTTAACCTCGCTTTAATTTGATTTTAATAAATAGATTGTTTATATTTTACTCAGCTTTTTTTAGCTGGAGTAGTAGATATAGTTAGAGCTTTTTCTACGCCCCATTTATATTCATCTAATCGCATACGAATTGTATTTGATGCTATGCCTGCAATTCTACTCCATTCTTCCAATGTATGCGATTCTCCATTATATTCAATTATTCTGTTTGTACTTCTATTATTGGCTTGTTCCCTATCGGTTGACCATCTGCAATTATCTGGGCAATAATTGCCATTTGAATCAATTCTATCTATGGTTAATTCGTCAGAATATCCATTAGTCATAGACCAATCATAGAAATTTTCAAAATCATCCCATTCGTCACATACACTAATTCCCTTTGCGCCATACCAACGATAGCTGTTTCTGTTTGGATTATAACATCTTTCTTTCATGCCAATCCAAATCTTATACAATCTACTCTTTGATTTACCATGTGTTATGGTGTGAGAAATAGACTTATTACATCCACAACTTGTAGTATGTCCGTTTTTCAGATATTCTCCTCGAACAACAACCTCATTGCCGCAGTCACACACGCATCTCCATTGGATGATTTTATGCCCGTTCGGCTTGATATAATCATATGCTCTTGAAACAACCATCAACTTGCCAAATCGTTGTCCTGTCAAGTCCTTAAATTTACTCATATCATATTCTCCTTACTCAAGAATTTTATTAAGAGTGAGCAGAATGGAGTAAGCATCCTGCTCTTAGTAAGAAAAGTTTGCAACCTTCTCTTAGCCTCTATTTAATTATATCACACTTTTTCTGTTTTGTCAACAGTTTTTTTTACCACCCAACCAAGTTCTTCAAGAACAAGTACAATATCGTTATCGATTTCGTTCACATCTTCAAAATATCCAAACGGCACTCTTGCAGAACAATTACTATCTCGAAGAATATATTTGTACTTATCGTCCTCATGGCGGCACAGTAGCACGACGCTAATATACGCCGGTAGTTGAATTTTTTCTAGCTTACGACCATTAGTGACTAGATTCTCATAACCCTCATCATTGACGCTTGTATGTCCAACCAGAATAACAACTAGGTCATCACGCATATTATTAGCTGCGTCTACAATATCATACCCAAACTGACCAATATCAGACCACTTAGCATAACTCTGTGTCTTATCTGTCATCTCTTTACGAAGCATAGCAGAATTGATAGTATCAAGAACGATATACTTAATTTGCTTCTGCTGCTCATTGATGACTCGCATTAGCCCAAGAATCTGGTCAGTATCGGCAGTCTTGATATAATTCTTATTTGCTTTATTATATAGCTTATCAAAACCCTTCCACGCTCCAAATTTACCATCGGCGTTAATCCAAAATGTTTCCTTTGGTGGTAGGTTACGTAGGCTCACCGTTTTACCACTTGCTGGTAGCCCCTCAATTAGAATGCTCTTGCTCATTTACTTACTTAATCCTCCTTAGCAAAATATCTAAAATCTTCCCATTTAATCTTGACAATCACACGGTTGCCGCATCTGTCATTCAGCTCTACCTTTGGTCTGCCAACCACGCCCTCCATCATGGCATTGCCAATAGTGCTATGAGGATGAGACATCACATAATCAATGCCGTCCTGAATCGTTCCTTCAAGCACGACCGGAACAATGTCAATACCAAACATCTTGGCGGTCTGCTCTACCCATTCACGACTCTGATAGTTGCCATTAATCATTACGTCGAACAGGATAAAGTCAACATCGGAACGGTATTCGCCGCCATTCTGAATCTTTACACCATATCCTTCACCAAATAGAATAACGTCCTTTTCGCCAAACGTCTGCTCAAACAACTCCTCGGCTTCAAGTGTTCCAAATAGCTCTTTCAGCTTATTAAGTAGATGATTGGGAATCTGGGCTTTATCTGTTCTTCCACCAAATTCTACATTGTGTCCATCCCAATGAACACGAATATTTGTGCCGTCGATCTTCTCTGTGAACTGCCAAATATTATTCTTTAGATATTCAACCGTTTCATTCCGATAAGAACCAAGAATCAGCCGTCTTGTTCCTTCCATATCACGATTGAATACAGTTTCAATCTTATTGTATGTTTGCATTTAATCCTCCTCATTCTCATTCAATTTCTTTTAGCCAAAAATCATGGCGACATTCGGCGCATACTCCTCTATTCTCACAATCCTCCTGAAATTCACCATGAATCAACCCAGAACATAGCTGACATGGTGCGACATATGGCAATCCATCACCACCAATCTCGGCATCCGGCCACTGCTTCAAAAATTCACTTTGCCTTGTCTTTACAGGATGTTCTTTTGCCCATTGCTCTACATTTGCAATAGCTTGTTCTGCGACTTGATAATTATCATATTCATAACAACTATGGTCACAAAAATCACTCAGAATACAATCTTTACAATCACCATATCCCCTACATATTCTTGCACAGGTCTTAATAAATTCAACAGCATCCATTATTTACACCCCCTCAAATTTTATACAATATTTTGATTTTTGAAAGATGCAATCTTCACAATTAAATGTATTGTAACAACATTCTTTGCAGTTCTTTGGCACATCATATCCCATGTCACTATACCAGTCGCATTGTCTATCAAGCGCAATCGGGCAATACCCGGTCACACATTCATTTGCACAGAATCCTTTACATTTCTTCATGCTTCTTCCAACCTTTAATCATCTTTTATGCCCATTGCTCTATCGCAACAAATTTTATAATCGTTAACAACAGCGTCCCTTGCATCCAACCAGAATCTAGTTAAATAATCAACTGGCTCGTCTGGAAAATAAAACAGTAGCAACTTTACTACATTATTGTCAGCATTAAGAACTCCCTTGATATTATTATACAAGCTACTGTATCGCTCATAAAAATCTACAGTTTCTTCCATGCCTTCATCTCCTGATACGTTTCTGATAATGTTACCCATTCGCCGTTCTCGTCCTTCTTCATTTTATTCTTCTCTTGCAGCACCACCCTTGCTACATCACCTTTTGATAATTGATGATTTGTCCAAAATTTTTTATTAGCTCTATATGTGCGTTCTGCTCCATAACATAGATTATAAGCCGAGACGTAAATCGTACCATATCCAGTTATTTTTACATCCAATACTAGCCAGTCATTAGGGTCTGAATTGGGGTCATTTACTGTGCAATATCCTAGATACTCAAGTTGCCATTTAATACGATCTACAATAGTAGCTGGTTTGATATTGGATTGCTTAATTAAAGCCGTTATCAGTGCTTTATTATCAATCTCTCTAAATTGCTTCTCGGTTTCTTTACCACAACACGGTCTAATGACATCTATCATTATATCATCAAATGATGATTTTGTCAATACCTTTGCTGAAATATATTTTTGATAAATCTCATATTCAACAATGAGCCGATTCGGTTGAGCGAATTTATCAAAATATCCAAGATGGAATAGGATTTCAATGGCTTTTTTATTGATTCTTGGGTCGTCCATAAGGGCTTGGTATAGAGCGGCGCGATTCTTTATATCAGCCTTACCAAGCTCATATAGCGCCTCTGGTGCGCTCTTAGGCATATCTTTGATAGATGCCATAGTCTGCACAATACAGTTGTTAGCACGATCTATATTGAACGCTCTGTTATCATCTCCAAATTGAATATCCTTGAGCTTATAACCGCGCTTTAGCATCTCTTGCTTGATAAGCGCAACCTTATCTTTTTCGCCCTTATCAGTGAACCTCTGAAGGACACACTTATAAAATTCAAGCGGATAATGCGCTTTGAGATAAGCAATCGTTACACTATCAATAGCCATACAGTAAGCATGAGCTGAATTAAAGCCATATGCAGCACTATTCTCAATAATCGTCCATACCTTATCAGCAAGCTCATGTGCCTTGTTATCATCATCTGTTTCGCCAGTATCAAGAATAGCTTGAGCAAAATTCTTGATAAATTTAGGCTTTGCGTCCTTAATGATATAATCCTTTTTCTTACTGATTGCCTTGATAATAGTATATGTTTCAGACATAGGGAAGCCAGCAAATCCAAGGACTTTCATTAGAGATTCCTGATAAAGAATGAACGATGATGAGCAGTATTCATCTTGAAGCAAATCATCAAGCGCCTTGATGCCATAATCAAAATGTTGCCGTTGTTCAAATGTCTGATACATAGACTGGAAGGACGGTCTGATTGCAGCTATGAACTGGGTCAACTCAGCAATATTTTTTGGTTTATACCGCATTACTTTTTGGGTTGACCTTGGCTGTTCACACTGATTAACGCATTGTGTATAGCCATCTGCGTAAATCTGCCACGTTGCATCATCATGTGAAATTTTTTCAAGAAGTTGGTTGACAGTGAATGGCTCAATTCCAGCCTCTTTATAAATATCATATGTCAAGCCGATTGAATCAACAATAAGATAATCTTGCTTGAGATAGCCAAAAGCATCAATCGTGCCTGATTCAATATTGGCGACAAGCACCTCTTTGCCTGTTGCTTCAGATTTACATAGGCTGATACCGATTTCTTCTTCTATATCTCCATCAAATGCAACCGTAGCACAAGGATGACCTTTAGCCGTATCATAGATGCCTAAATATTTCTGACAACCATCTACTAATTTTTGGTATTTGGGGTCTACATATTTATGAATATCAACCGTTTCACCATCTTCAGCGTGTTTCTTGGCTGTTTCATAGCGGTCAATCTGTTTGCTTACTTCATTGGCTGTATCAGGCTCAACATTATATGCTCTTGCATACATTTTCCATGCGGCTTTGAATTTAAGTGTGCCAAGAGCCAATAGGTCATATGTGCCAAGTTCACCTACTAGGTCGCGCTGTGCTTGAATGAATGGCTGACGGTCACTTACGTTGTTATCAATATCGGGTGGTGTATGGCTATCTAAGACGCGCTCTTTGGTCAAGAATCGCTCTGAATACATAAGGACAGGACTATTGACCTTATCTACCTTAGTAAGCCGCAAGAGCTTATTGAGATACATAGAGACAGCAGAGCCACGCCCTGATGGAGTCAAGATGCCGCCATATTTCTCTTGCCCGCGCTTCATTACCATATATGACAAGATAAAATAATCAGCCATATTACAAGTCTCTATCTCACCTATATCATGCTTGATCTCTTGATAATACTGTTGCAGTTTATCCTTGTTAATATCGGCTTTTTGCAAGAACCATTCATCTTTAAGAATCTGCTCAAAGATATGATTGCGTTCCTCTTGTGTCTTATTACGCAGCTCTTTTATAACAGGCACTTTTAATGAGCGGTCGAGCTTAATGTCCTCAAATTCAAATAGTACATTGGTATTATTGATAGCGGCTTTAATCTGCCCATCTGTTAATACGCCCTGTTGCTTAAATCGCTCAAACAAAACATCATATGTTGGATAGTCCATATACCATCCATCTTCATCATCATAATGGATGTTGCCTGATTTGAGCAATTCATCCCTATCAAGCATTTGTGATTCAGTAATAACATGACTATCACAACCAGCAATGATTGGTACATTTATTTCTTTGCTTATTTGAATGATGCGCCGATTTAGCTCTTTCTGCTCTGGTGTATTATGTGCCTGTACCTCAAGATAAAAATGAGGGAATGATGTCGATAGATATTTAACAATATCATCTATATCATCATATTTATTCCAGAAAGCAACGCAAGCCGTTGTAATCATCACATCATCATATGGCAATTTGTCAATCAATTCGAGGTCAATACGAGGACGAGCATAATATCCGTCCTTATTAGCAATAGACAGGATTTTATTGATTGCTTTGCGTCCTTTATCGGTTCGTGCCAATAGCACAATATGGCAGTTGCTTCTATCAGACTCGTGCCTGTCTTTTACCCAATATGCTTCAGCACCATATATCCATCTAATATTCGTGCCATTCTTCTTGTTAAATTTTTCTAGGTCATCATATTGCTTAAAATAATTACCAGCCCATCCATGCTCTACTGTAGTATAAATACATGATTTATCACCATACCGCGCCTTTAGCTCATTCCAATAATCTACTGGCAAGAGAGGGCTATCTTTTAACCATTTATTACTTAGAGATGTATGCTTATGGTAATTTACCCAAATTGGTTCATTCATCACTTCATCAACTCAAATACATCTTCTTTTTCTTCATACTGAACAATCTTGCCAAGATAATATTCAACCTCATCGTTACAGGTATCAAGCCAGCATACAATGATTTTGCCTGTGTCATTAGATTCTTCACGACTAGTCATCGTAATAATATATTCACCATAATTTCTGTGATGCACCTCAAGCCGCATCTTGCCATCGAATACCATATCGTCAGCAAAGCCTCGAATAGCATCTGTTGTTGGAATTTTACTCACAACCTCAACCTGAAATACACCGGCCTCATTCTTTAACTTAATAATATCGCCAACACTATATTCCATCTTTTTTATTCCTCCCTGTTCATTTGAGCGTGTTTCTTGCCTTGTAATTCCTAACGATGACTCAACTGCTCTACACCACTTTGGACACGCAAGTTCCTCAGTCCAATCTTTTCTAAATATCATTTATGATTCACCGGGCATACACACCCATCACCATTTTCAGCCTTGAGATAAATCGGGCTAATTCTATTCGCTACATATGCCTTACAATCAGGCAAACATTCCATAGCATTGAGCAAATACTGCGGATTAACCCAAAGATTCAATTCTTCATTAAGCAGATAATCAGCTACCTTTTTCGGATTATTCTTTTCCTTAATCTTATGCGTCTTAATATATACCTTGAGTTCGCCAATATCAGGCAGGGTAATTTCCTTAGAGTCGTATATTGGTCTAACAATCTGCTCGATCTGCATTTCATGTCCATGCCATTTTTCATCAATCTCAGGCAGAAGCAGCTTTTCATTGAATCTAATAGCTACAAAGCCATCACATACACAATATTTTGTTTCGCCATATTTATCTTTGTTCTCGAACATACCAACCAACACATCTCTACCAGTGGATTCAGCGTTCTTAATAATCCTATTCACCGCAGTCACAATAGATTTAGTACTAGATTTCTTTGACTGCTCAATGATCATATCGGCTTCAAGCTGCTTCAGTGTGGTATCCATATCCTTGGCAACTAGATACAACCCGGCAGTATCACAGGAATCGCGCAATGCTTTGATAATGTCATACAGTTTTTCAGTAGTCATAATTATTTATTCCCTATAATCGTCATAAATTTCAAGTACATAATGCTTCTCGTCTCTCCACTTTCTTGGTGGTGCAATGATAACTTCATGTCCCGTTTCATCGGTCAATTCTTTTAGCCTAGCCATAGACGAAATATCAATATATGTAATATCCAATTCGCTATTATTGCTCTTATTCCGTACTCGTGTCATGTACATCTTATACTTTTCATCTCCAAGACAAGGATATTTGTTAATTGCCTCAGTATAAGACGGATAGCCAATTGACGTGATGTTCAAACAAAATTTCATAATAACAACCGCTCCTTTCATTTGATACTTGGATTATATCATAGATTGGAGCGGTTGTCAAGAGGGTTTATTTAGTTTTTTCAAATATAGATACGTTGATCTTGTTGGGTGCATACCACTCTACTTGATTTACCTTGTTTGATTAGCTCGTCTTGTAGGGTATTAGCAAATTCTACTTTGCTTGAAAATTCACTATGTACTAAGCATAATTTATCATAATCTATATTCTGATAATATTGCATGAGATGGTTATAATTAGCATGAGATGAAAATGTATTCAAACAATAAATCTGCGCGTTGTTCTGAATCGGCTCACCATCGAGCATGATTTCTTTTGCGCCATGCTTGATTTCATATGCAAGCGTATTAGGACTAGCATATCCAGAGAATAGCACGGCATTGCGGCTATTGGGCAAGATATATTTGAGATGCGCCAAAACCCGTCCAGCATTGAGCATACCACTACTAGCTACTATAATAGCTCGTTCATTTGATTGCTGAATGGCTTGGCTTTCTTCCCATGATTCAATTAGCCGCAAATTTAACTTATCTTCATAGTCTAGTTGCTCTGACCACGCTCTATATATACGACAGGCAAGCGGCGAATCAAGATAAACAGGAATCATTTGTCCGTCAATCTTGCGCTCTGTAGCTCGTGTGCACCATAGCACATCAAGAATATCCTCTACTCGCTGTAAGCTAAAAGCTGGCATCAAGATACGATTGTATTGATATATAGCCGCACTGATAATCTGCTCATCATACCATCGGTCTTTCTTCATGCTATAGCATCTAATCGGCTCACTATATGTACACTCACCAATCACTACATTACATCTAGGCAATGGCTCGATTGGTGGCACAGATACACTCTTAGCTTCTGTGTTGAAATCACCAGTAAAGCCAATGCGCTTGATACTATAGCCTTGTTTGATTTCCAACATGGCTTGAGCCGAATGAACTATATGACCGGCATGATAATATGTCAGCTTTGCACTGCCTACAATGGTCGTAGGAACGCCAAACGGCACTTCGACAAGCCATTGCATTACCTTGTCAATATCAGCCTCAGTAGCTAATGGCGGAGCTTTAATACCATGCTTATTTTGCATCTTTAGGCTATCCTGCGCCATGATTTTAATGCAATCATCCATCATTATCTTGAGAATAGGGATTGAGCCTTGAGGGATATAGATATATGCTTGCATACCCATAGCAACAGCGGCAAGTAGCCCAAGACAATGGTCGGCGTGTAGATGAGTAATAATAACACCATGCACCGTCTTTGGCTTAATTTTCCTCATCTGATCACGGTTAGCGCGATAATCAGCTACGAGATTGTTCGTCTGAATTAGACCCATATCAACAGCCAATTTGATATTGTCGAATCGAACAATCGTGCATGAGCCAGTTACAGATGCGGCATTGCCACCAATAAAATGTAGATATGGCTTAGATGTACCAGATGATTTAGCTGGCATTAGCCGCCTCCTCGTCCTTTTTACCAGTAGGCATATATGCCCATGCTACCACGCCGTTCCAATCGCCATGATTATCAAGATATAGTGAATTGTAACCGATATATCCATCATCTACCATACAGGTGTCTTGCCATACGTCACCACTTTTACCCAATACTAGAATGTCGCTATTGTCATCTGGCATCTCACAATCAAACATACAGGTAAGCGGGTCATCATCACTAGCACTACATTCTGCCCATTCTTTAATTTCTTCCTCAGTGGGCGGTCTGGTCACAACCTCATGCCATATAATTTTTTCAATCCATTCCATTAATCTGACACTCCATCCTTTCTCATCTTTAGCACATTTCTCAGCACACAATCCATACAATTCAAATCAGCATCGTTCCACATTTTATCTCTCTGTGCTGTCATGCGTGGATCGATTTTTACATATTTATCACAGCTTGGCTGATAATCACAACGCATACAAGGAATTTCATACAATTTTTTAGGTCTACGGCTCATTCATATTCCTCCTCATATTCAGGCTCAGAATCTACGTGAAATCCTATAGACTGAGTAATAGCAGGACTAGGCGCAATCTTTTCAGCAGCAGCTTCATGCTCTGCTTTATCGAGCTCTAGTTCAAGCGACATGCGGTGAATCTTAGCATTGATAGCTGACTGTACCAAATCCACAATCGAACCGCATAGAGGCAACAGTGAGCTTACAAACAATACTGCGCCTCCTGCAATCCATAGATGAGAAAAATCATGCTTATTATTTGGCATTACATCTCGCCTTTCTTAGTAAGATAAATCATCATTGCTATCCAAGCGATAAGAAAAATAACGAGCCGCCACACATCATCCATTCTTTTTACCTCTTGCATTGGCTTCAGCTACTTTGCGCTTAATGACTTCTTTAATTGCTTTAGCAGATGTCAAGCCGCTTGTCAGCTTATCAATCTCATAGATACAAGCATCCCATCCGGCCATTAAACCTTTAGTGAAATAGCTTTGAAATTTAGGCTCAAGTTCGGCTTTCAAAATATCATACAGTTCATTATCCGACATATGTTCCCTCCCTATATGGAATATCACAATTTGGGCAATAGACCTCTGTTAGTGTTTCATAACATGGCTCATCCAGCTCAGTATGCAGCTCTCTGTGTGTATACCTCTCTAGTTTACAACCACAAACAGGGCATCGTCCCATTGATTCTAGTGCTGTATCGGCTGTGTAGGCTAATGATAGACATTTTAGGCTGGATAGGTATACTAGACAATCAGCTGCAATATCCTCGTCAGCGTCCTTATAATGCTCTACAATAGCCTCTACAACTTCATCGTGCATATCAGTCATGATACTAGCTCCAACTTTTCAAGCCGCACAACAAACTCAACATCTGTCTTTTCATGTCTTACAAGGGCGACTCTTGCATTCTTATTGATAGAACTGTCAAGATGATCTCCAACATAGAGCACTTCATATCGCCACACCTTATTGGGGATACCACCAGAAAGAGCGGTAGACATAGTTCTCATAATGTCATAAGTGGCAACCTCAGCCGTTTCAAAGAAATCACAGAGCTTATTTGGGTTATAAAAATCAGTAAATACGAATTTGACAATATCCCCAACCTTAATTTCTCTTGGCTTCTTTGCTTCAGCCATCCTTTCTTTCAGTTCATCAATACCAACCTGTAGCTGCCAATCATCGTCAGGATGACAACGAGCTTCGACCTTCTTACCGTCCTTACTCGTCATCGTCATGCGATTACCCTCAATATGCAGGTCATAATCGCCCTCTAGCCATTTAGGCGCTAGATTCTTTTCATAGAATTTGTATTCTAGCTTCACGTCTTTCTTTTTCCTTTCTTTCATAATTTCTTCATATAGACTATTGAATACATCGTCCCACATCATTGTTTATATCCTCCTCAATTAAAAATTAACAACGCTCATTGCATTAACAGCTCTCTGTTCTGTTCTCTTAACATATCTGGATGTGATCTGGATTCCGGAATGTCCCATTGCCTTACTAATAACCTCGATAGGCACATCAGCCTCAGACATCATAGTAGCAAATGTGCGGCGCATCGTGTGATTGCTGATATGCAATTCTTCCCAATTCTCAATACCAGCTTTTCTAGCACACACCTTGAGCATCGCGCTTGTATTCTTGCCATCCATCTTATTGCCACGATTGCCTACAAACAGATATTCACAGCCGTCCTTACGCTCATTAGCAATATAGCTATCAATCAGCTTAACCGTCTCATCAGCCAAGCCAACCAATCTATCCTTATCGCCTTTACCACGGATGACCAGTACATTATTACTACGGGATTCATACTGTTCAAGCGTGATATTAGCAAGCTCATGGATACGCAAACCAGTCTGAGCAAGCATCATAATAATCGCTTTATTGCGCTCATTAGTTGCCGTATTAACCATTTCCCTTACCTGTTCACCATTAAGCGCTGACTGCTCACGATTCTTAATCTGCGGCGCTTCAAGCGTCTCAGCAGGATTGCGGCTAATGAACTCATTTCTATACAGGAACTTGAAATATTCACGAACCGCCGATGTTCTCTGAGCAACAGATGCAGAGCTAAGATTGCTCATACTGGATTGCCACAGCTCAAGATCAATAGGCTTGATTTCAGCTTCGGGCTTATTAACATAATCCAAACAATTCTCAATCGCCTTAGAGTATTCACGAATAGTACCTTCACTACGATGCTTTGCCTTGAGGCTCATAACAAACAGTTCATTCACAATGTTCAGCTCCCTGTCTCATTTGATGATTTAAGTATAGCACCATAACGGCGATTTGTCAAGAGTTATTTTAGAAAAATCCCTATAATCTTTCGACCATAGGGATTTTAACAGGAGGATTATTTACTCATTGATTTCTGCCTTTAGTGTGCTTGTCGGCTTAAACGTCAGAGCATACTTAGCAGGAACTTCAATGGTTTCACCAGTCTGTGGATTACGCGCAGTACGAGCATCACGTAGCTTTGTTGTGAACTTGCCAAAGCCATGAATCACTACGTCCTCATGCTGGACTAGGCTGTTCTTTACATAGTTGATAAATTCGTCAACAATTTCCTCAGTATCCTTAATTGTATTGTCTGTTGACTGAGCTACAAACTTGACGATTTCTTTCTTGGTCATAAATTCCTTTTAATTTCCTTTCAATTTCTAATAAAATTTTATTAAAACAAGTCGCAATGTTCATGCGCATATTGACTTGATATATAGGGTTATTTTGTCGCACTATTAACTACTTACAGGCGCTCACTTCGCCAAGCCCTATATTATTCGCGCGGAATTGGTTTCGTCACCGCGCTATGAACCTGTAACCTTACCGTTCTTTGTATGATTTATTGATAATCACCAACAGCGCTCTTCGACTAGTATTTAGAGCTATACAGTGTATTTATGGCTACCTGCAAACCGTTAATTGCCACACTCCCTACAAATTCGTGTTAAATTGAATTTACAGTTGCGCAACCATCTTAAAATCAAGAGTGTGGCGGCGTTGCCTTATAGCATCAGATGGTCAGCCATCAGCTATTCAGCAACTAGCATTACAACCCACAAACTAGACTATCCGCAGTGACCAAATCTTGAGGACAGCCTTACAAAGCTAGGATTTTCAGCTTTTCCTCCAGACGGCTATCAAGTGTGCTTACAATGCTGAGTAGAGGCATGATAGACGTTTTGACCGTGGTGGGATTCGAACCCACATCTCAACCGCTATGGACGGAGAGTATTACCAATTAGGAGACGCGGCCATATTGTAGTAGGCTTTAGGCTCAACCTACCGGAACCGCCATTGATTTGTTTTTATCAACCCTAGGCATTGATTGGCTAGTAATTCAAACAATTGTCAACAAGCCATAACTACTGGAAATGGGCTTTAAGCGTCAACCCATTAGAAGCATTGTTAGGTTATTTAATCAATATGTTCCCATCTACATCCATGATAACTCTTTTTGCCGTTCTTTTGCATAGTTACTAACGATATGATATTTTGGATATGCCTTGCTCTGTTATCATTATCTGGCGAAAAATATCTAGCAGCATCTGCAAGAGAATCAAACTCGTAGATTTTTTCGTTTGTTTTCCTGTCATACCCAACCACTCTCTTGGCTTTTGTATTATATTTTCCAGTGTTACAGTATCCTAAAACGTTTCTTGCGTGATCTGTATTTTCTTTAGGAGTAACCCATTCAAGATTTTCTGCTCGATTATCTGTTTTTATCCCATTGATATGGTTGACTTGATTTTTGTTTGTTGGGTCTGGATTTGGAACAAAAGTTTTTGCTATTACGCTATGAACCGACATATATTTTGGAATGCCATTCATACATAGCCCGATGATACAATACCCGCGATGATTTATAGAAAACTTTAATGGTTTACTAGTTTTGCTATAAACAACTCCGTCCGTATCACATTTATAACATTCATATCCTTTGATTGCTATTGGCTTTCTTTGATAATTCATCATACACTTCTCCTTAAATGTTATTATAAATATGGCTCAATGAAGGAGCATTGTTATCTCGCTAGTTAATTACTCTAACGCTACCCATATTTATTTATGGTCTGCGTGATCGGACTCCAACCGACAAGGCTTACGCCGCCGCATTTTGAGTGCGGTATGTTTAGCAATTTCATCACACGCAGATATATTTATCTCAAGCCGACTTCCTGCCTCATAGCTATTTCTAGCATCGGCTCGTGAATGATGTTTACATATGATGTGCTATCACGCCAAAAAATCCATGTCTCTAAGGGATATCCCAACATACAACATAATGCTTAGAGAGACAAATTTGTATGCCAGCAGTCGCTAACTGCTCTTGGGAACAAGTGGATATTGGACTACCATTTCTGGACGGTGCGACCGATTTATCCTTATGCAAAGCACTATGTTCATCCACCGTTAGTGACTTGCGATTGGGCTTCCTCCAATTTAACTGTCACCATTACCACGATTTACTCCTTAGATGATGGCTGCCTCTAAGCCAACATTTCATATGCTTGAATAATATCCTTATATCACCTTTGCCGTTATGTTTTTGCATGGATGCTAACGTGACATGATTGGGCGCGACCCCAATTCTCTAGTCTGTATCTGCCGCTTCTCAAACTCTGCGCAGACCCCAGTTCGGGCGTGATATAGATTTGACGGTTATCTTCAAATCCGGTCGGATATTATCATCGTCTTTCCGATGTGCCATTCTATGTATCAATCCCAATCCCTTTATTATGCCGAACAGATTGACTGGTGCGCCCTACTTGGCATTACGGTCTTTCGCGCCGCCCGCGACCCGCTTTTATGCTTATCTCATTTATCTTACGCACGTTCCCTATATTCTCAATTATACCATACTTGATTTTATTTGTCAAGCATCTTTTCAAGAATTTTATTAAAATCTTTTTTAGCCTTGGATTCAAGGTATAACCACACTATTCCAAATCCAACACCAACACCAGCCGCAAATGAACCTAGACAAGCTAATAGAATAATCATTAGTTGCCAATCCCATCCATACTCAAGCTGATTTCAACAACCTTGCCTTTGATGCCAATTTCGCTTAATAATCTATTTAGCACCAGACCGGCATTATCAATATATAACTGAGTGTTATCATACTTTTCAGTCTTTCCATTCTTAATATCATTAAGTACACTATATACCTCAACGATCTCTGGACAGTCAATGCCAAATTTCTTAGCGTTAGCCTCCATATTGAATCGCTGTCCACTCGTTGATGTGATAATCGTGCCGCCATGTTGTGCCGCGTCTAGCAACATATTAGTCGTTACACCAGAACCACGATTTCCTACTACTACCTTCATATATCCTCCTTTTTTATACGTTAATAATCAATAAATTTTCCTAAACTCTTTATCCTACAACTTACCTTACTTAATCAACTAATCTGAATTTTCTTCATTATTAGTCAATGATTTCTTTGCTAGACGAGCTGATTTGAGCCGTTCTGCCGCAGCTTGCTTCTGTTCATCGGTCATTGAGCGGGTACGAAACGGGTTATTGCCTAGGCGGTATGGGTACAGATTGCAGTCGTGGATAGTACAATTCTTTACTTCATAAGCTGAGCCGCAGCAACATTCCAAGCAATGTTGTCTGATACACCACAGAGGTGATTTTTTATTTTCTTCTGTATTCGCCATAATATTTTTCTTCAGCCTCTTCCCTCAGTTTAATCACATATTCTATGTCTCGATTTTGTCCAAGATGAATCCTTTTGCCATTTACACTTATACTAGCTCTCCAACTATTATCTTTCTTAACATAATACACGCCTTTGTGCCCACTCTTTGCTCTTGTTTTATTTGTTCTATTCATCCCATTTTGATAATTATTACAAAATCTAAGATTGGACTTCCTATTATCAGTTTTATCTCCGCTGATATGATCTACAATTTGACCTTCTGTTGCATCCATAATAACTCTATGCAATTTAAGCTGTTTACCACTTTTTCTTTCGTTATAAACACTTGTTACTATATATCCAGTGTATTTATGTTCCAACCAACAATATTGCTTAACTTTCTCATAATCTTCTAAATCAATAAGAAATGTTGTATCGCTATTAAAACAATAGCCAATCACATAATTATCATGAAATTCATATCTATTTTCTTTTGAAAACTTTTGTGATTTTAATTCCTTTGAGTAACAACCACATGAAATAGTATGTCCGAATTTTACAGCATTTAACTGACAAATTATATGATTCCCACAATCACATACACATTCAACCATTCTTATTTTATGTCCGCGTCTATCTTTGGTTGGAGGCGCGTCTGCGATTACTGTTAATCTTCCATATTTGTTTCCAATTAGATTCTGTCTCGCCATTATACATATTCTCCTTATAAAATATATTCAATATAGAAGCTCAATGATAAGGCATTGTTATCTCATTGGTCATGACTCCAATGTTACCTTCTATATTGTTCATGGTAGCGGCGCAGAGGGTCGAACTCTGATTTTGCCCCAATCTAGGGCTAAACTGGGTATAGGCCAGCTGGCTTACCATTAACCGACACCGCCATTTTTATTGAGCCTTTTATCGTCATACTCAGGACTATATTCTAGGAGGTTCACAATGAAGAACTGTAATTGAGATTGCCCAATCTCTCAACCACATCTGTATTATACCATAAGAAATACTTTTTGTCAAGCATTATTTTTCAACTTTTTTAATGCCTCATCAAGCACGGCTTTTTCATACCCATAACCTACCATCTCTGGTTTAATTTTAGTAATAGAATTTACACTCATTAAGTATGATAAAATTTCATCATCTTTTTGTTTTTTATCATCTACTTCTTTACATTTTTTCAAATATTCTTGATAATATCTCTCTTTTATTTCATTTGAGTTATCAATTCTCTTTTTGAAACTTGCTTTAAGATAGCTTAGTACAGACCTATCTAAATGACTATAACATTCTGCGCAAACCCAATCATACACAAGTCCAGCCGGTTCATCTGGTTCCCATTCAATTTCGTCATATACTTCCATATATCCATGATGCCGCTCAACAATCTTTTTTTCCATTTTGATTGGCTTACCACATAACACACAATCGCAGTACCCATTATATACCAAGCTCATATTGTACCTCAAATTATATCATAATTTAGTCATTTTGTCAAGAATTATTTTTCAAGTAATGCTGCAAATTTATATCTCCATTCATTAGTCCAGAGATTAAGCGCATCCCAGGCTCCTGTTCGTTCGTATTCATAAGAGCAAGCGCCAACAACTGCGTCCATATAAGCCGAAATATCATCCATGTCTCCGCTAGTTACCGCCATTTGATATTGTTCCTTAATAAATTTGACCAATTTCTTATCCATAATATCTACCATCCTTTCATTTGGTAATTATATTATATCACACAATTAGTCATTTGTCAAGAACAAATTTTATTCATTTCAATAAATTTTTCACACGCCCAGCCATTGAGAACTGGGATTTCATCACAGCTATATCCCCATAGTCCAGTCTCACGGTCATAGCAGTCAACATGGCAAATGAAATCACCAATTTTGAAATAAGTATTAAGCATATTTCTATCCTCACCAATCTGCATTGATTACAATTTTATCGCCATCAATACGAGCCGATTCTATCAACCGTGACGTTTGAGCCATTTGCCACAAATCATCAAGATCTGATTGATTCACAAATTTGACAAGTTCCTCAACCTGCTCATCGTTCAATACCATATCCTTACCATACATAGGTTGAGAATACGGTTGCCCTTTCACATACGGCTTATAGTATCCAATAGATTCAAGATAATCATACCAACTTGAGCCGCATCCATCAACTACATCAACGACTTGATATGTAATCAATTCACCGCAATGCGGACAATAGATTGGCTTTTCACGATTGATTCTAATGTCTAGTCCCATATATCATTATCTCCATTCATTTAATGATTAGATTATACCATATAAAATTGGATTTGTCAAGCATTATTTGCAAATTTATTTTTAATATCTATCCACTTTTTAATCTGGTCATCAACACGCACCCATTCACCATAATTCCGATCTGGGTCAAACCGCCATAGTCCATAATAATCTAGAAGCTTCTTATCTTCAATGGCGCGGAACGGATTATCATAACCATACCACTCAAAGAAATCGATAATAAATTTTACATCGTGATAGTTGCCAACTGTAAATGCACTAATATCATTAAAACCCGTCCCCCTAGCTGTTGCATTGTCAAATTTAATCTCTGTGCCATCATACCCGTAGAATTTTAGAGTGCTAGTATCCTGTTTGCTGATATATTTATATCTACATACCCATTCGTGGCAATGCGCCTCATACTCATTATTAAATTCTGCGCCGCAATATTCACATTTATAAATCGTTGTTTTAATCATTTCTTAAATTCCTCCCTTGCCTGTTTGATAACACTGATTATACCATACACCAAAAGAATACCAGTGCCAATAATTGCCAATGCAAGTACAACAAGCCCAGAATAACGAACAATATTCCATAATACATCAATCATTTGAACAGCTCCTCCATTTCTCTAACATGATATTGTCTATCTTTCAGATCGTCCACTCTAGTTCTAACCAATTCCCAATTTGAACCAGCAAAGCCGCTTTTCATAACATCAGCTATAATTTGCTCATCTTTATATTTGCGCCGTTCGAGCCGTAAATCATGTAGCAGCTTATATATCTTATATCCATCTCTTGCATTATATGAATTGAACTCAATAGCATGAAGCACATCTTGAATTTTGTTCTCTGCCTCTTGCAGCTTATATTCAACCCATGTTGCCCTTGCTACAAGTTGGTCATGCAGGTCACAGAACGAGCTAATTTGCTCCAATGCTGAATCATAATTTACTAGTTCAATATCTGTAAACTGGTCGAAATCGACGGGTTTATCAGTATTGCTAATTTGGATAACACGATAGCCAAGATTGCGCATTTGCTTTGGCAGATTATTAAGCGCATTATCAGCTTTGGTTTTATCGTTGAATTTCAATGCCTCATTCAGATTATCAGTTGGGATTAGCTGCTTTATGGCATTCTGCATGAGATAATATTTAGTATTATAGAGCACATACATGGATTATCACCTCTACCATTTTGGTGGCATAATGACATATACGCCATCATCATTCAGATACGCATTTGGGATGTCATAATATATCCATCCTGCATCGGAGCCGTCTGCGTTTATCAATTTCTTTTTCATCTGAATCTTATAGCTACCATCTGGCTTCAATGTGATGACGGACTCTTCGCCGCGCCATAAAGCATCTAGCTTTTTCTGCATCGTATTTGAAATCCCATTTCATATTCTTGTTTTTCATGGCTCAATTATACCATATTCATTTACATTTGTCAATAGGATATTTGCCCATTCTGCATTTTCATCTTCAGTAAGATAAAAGAAACGGTGACCACCTAGTTCAAAAGCTAGATTTTGAGCCTCATGCCATTCACTATGACCATATGCAGGATTATAGAAATATAAAATCGGCTTATCGGTTACAAAATCGCCATCGTCAAATACGGTGCTCACGGCATCATGTACACTCTGCCATGCTTTACGATCTGCGTCATATAGCCCCTCTTTCCATCCTGCATATTGATAATTGATCTTGACCTCTTGTGGCGTTAGACCGTCTTTGAGCATTGCATTATAGATGCACTGTGCTACGGCTCGTTGCCCGTCATACGGCTCACCACCAGCTTCACCAGCTACCACACATTCAATAAACCAACGGTCATAATCACTAAGTTCAATTTCAGATTTTGATTCAGGCGCGGCCTCTTTCTCAACCTGATACCAGCCAACAATGACCCCATCCATATCAGGTGTTGTATTGATACATGGATTTGAATTTGTATATACTAGACCATTGATTTTATCAACATCTACATAAAATTCAATATATTCACCAGTTCGTACCGAATTGCCATAATTATCATATCTGCCTGAGATGATTCCAATTTTATGCTCTACATCCATAGTATGCTCGTTCTGCTTTACGTCCACTTTTACAATCGGAACTTCTGTGCCGTCCTTACATACAAAAACCCATCTTGTCCCGATTGAATCAGCATGATAGCCACCAAAATAAGAACCCAATGCAGCCGCTATAAAGCCATCCTTATCGCGCAAATAGCCATCATCACATACTGTTAGATGATTATAAATATATTTGCTTTGAGCTGAATCGCCACCTTTACTAAATACCTTATAATTAGTATATGCTTTTGTTTCAAGCTCAACAGGCGCGGCCTCAAATTCCGAAATTGGAATCCATGGACTGGTTTCTGTTTCTAGTTCTACAACTTTGGCTTCGGTCTTAGCGTCATCCTGCTCATCGTTCTCAGTTTGCGCAACAACAATCGGCTCCTGCTTTTGCATTTTGCATTTTACATTCTCTGCGTCAACCTTACATTCAAGCCATCCCATCCAGCCAATAGCGGCCAAAATAAAAATAATAATGATTATCAATTTTCGTCCATCAATTCTCATTTTACAATCCTCCTAATCCATTCCTTGCCACATCTCATACAATACGAAGGGCGAGGTCGGTCTGGTCTATGATAGCAAGCGCCGCATGAGCAAACCCAAGATTCAATTTCTGATTCCCATATCAAACTAGCAAATTCAAATTCCATTTTTATCTACCTCCTATCTGGAAATCAAATTTGTAACAGGATTGTAACACATATCACTCAATTTGTCAATAGCGATTTTTATGAGCAAATTTACCAAAGTATTTTTCTTCGCCAGCTTTTCTAGCCTTTACAGCTTCCTCTTTTGTTTTATATGACCCAAGCCAAATTTCCTTTCCATCTGCACGAATTCTAGCAGTCCAATTTCCACATGGAATTTGTTTGATACCCGTATAACCACTTGTATTATT
>ERZ1034928.343-NODE-343-length-24066-cov-85.273500_pt1 | contig 24066 bp, 34 predicted proteins | sample MGYA00520627_ERZ1034928 | MGnify/ENA primary metagenome ERZ1034928 (study PRJEB33766, sample SAMN09781755) | gut metagenome | biome: gut microbiome | host: Homo sapiens | place: Madagascar | study: EMG produced TPA metagenomics assembly of the PRJNA485056 data... | reverse complement strand
GTGCCAAGCGATAAGTTGCCGGGTCTAACGCTGTATCCTTTCAGCTGTACTTCATGCAATGCCATTACATCACCTCAAACCATTCTGTGTCATCAAGCGCCGGGGCTGTGCCGTCCTGCAGGGCCACGTACAGCGCGGTGCCGTCGGTGTAGTAGTACCCGGTGCAGACGGTCATGCCGTCCACCCAGTACAGCGGGCGGTCGTTGGTTCCGTAGGCGTTGGGGTCTTCCTGCAACTCCCAGGCAAAACCCGCCGTGCCGCTGTAGGTCGGCACCCACTTGTAGCCCAGTTTCGGGGGCATGGTGGGTTTGGCCTCGGTGGGGATCTCGGCCAGCATCAGGGAGAGTTTGGTCGCATCGTCCAGCACGATGGTGCTTGCCTCGATCTCCGCCTGCTGCCGCTCGGCCAGTTCGGCCACGGTGTAGCGGTGGTACAGCTGGCAGTCCTCGTACACATCATAGCCGGAGATGATGTGCTCAAGGCCTTTGGGGTCGTCCTCGGTGACAGTGCCCTGCATCACTTCCCGGCTCTCCGGCACATGCTCGGCAACCCGCCGGGCGGTGTAGAGATAACCAGCGGCCAGGTCGGGCGCGGTCAACTCCTCATTGGTGATTTCATCGTAGATTTTCATTGGCTGTCTCCTAGTTTTTCACGCCATAGCAAAGAACAGAATTAGAAGTATTAAATGTCGCCCAGACCCTGATGCTCGTTTCTTTTTGTGGATCACAATTGATAATTTTAAATGTCATCATATTATCAAGATTAACGACATCTCCATTTGTACACGATACATTGAGTCGGTAGTTATGTCTCCATGGAATTAGTACAAATGCCGAATAGCCCTTTTCATATGTTTTTGTAACATCGTATTTAGCATCACCGGCAAGAGTGTTTCCAATATATCCAAGATCTACAAGCTGTGCAGGCCTTCTATTTCCCGCCGTTCTCGGTGCTACTCCCATCAGCATGCCCTCCTTACGTCGTAATCGCCCACCGCGCGTTGATTGCTGCGGTAGGCTTTTCCTGCACATATACGGTCACGGTGCCAGCGCCGCTCACAGCCAATCCTTCATCGTTGATGGCATCTTGTACCTCACCCAGAATCTTATCCGTAGCGATAACGCCGGTTTTAATCAACTGGATTCCGCTCGTAAAGGTACTGTTGGAGGTCACCGTCGGTGCGCCGCTGTTGTCCGGCACCAGCGTGGCCGTCTGCTTGTAGGCAAAGCCGCTGTATGGCTCGGTACCGGTGCAGGCCGTCCACCCATTCAGCGTCAGCTTGGCTGTATACACAGCCGCCGTGCCCTCAATGGCCTTAAAAATGTCCTTTCTACGGTTCTGCGGGTCGTATGTGCTGCGCAGCATGGCAGCAGTTCCGGCGTTGATGTCGTTTAGTTCCTCTTTAATCTGCTGCAGAAACTCTTTAAATTGCTGCTGCATGGTGGTAGTATCTACGCTCACCCAATCCGTTACAAGCCCGCATACCGTGCTGTCAAGGCGCTCATCCGTGATATTTGCAGCCGTAATTTTGCTCACCGCCGCACCAACATAAATCTGTGCGAGCGAAATCTGGCGCTTCAACGTATTGTTTGTCAATGCAGGCGCGGTAGGATTGCTTGCTGCCGTTCCGCTTAAAATCTCGATTCTGGGCTTTACCGAGTAATCTACCGTTGCCCAGGTAACGACAACACGATCAATGCGCGGATAAACCGCATTGGCCAGCGGCACCGTCAACTTTAATTCGCTGCCGGTCTGCTCTTTTGTGTCGTTCCAGAACACCGTGCCGTCCGCATCGGCGTTTGCCAGCCAGCCAACGCCGTCCGAAACATTCACCGTCATATTGCCGTTGCTCGTAACGCTTAGGTTCCTATCTGCCCCAAACACGCCGCTTGTACGCCCGTGCAGCCATTTCATTACGTTTTCTGCACCGATGTATTCATCTACATTGTTCGGGAAGTTCTTAATCGTCGACACTGTCTCACCTCAATACTGTTAAAATTGGGTCACCAATAACCAGCTTGGCGCTCTGCCCATTTACGTCTTGCGAAAATTTTGCTGCTGTGATTCGCGCCTTAAATTTCACGCCAAGACGCAAAGAAACGCACCACACCAAATCGCCAACATTGTACGCTGTGCCGATTTCGTCTGCATCCGCATCAATGTCAAACCCGGTTCTGTCTAAATGGCTACCTAGCTGCAAAGCCGCGTACTGCTTTACGCGCTTTTCAAAATCGGCGTTGCTTTCGCTGTCCTGCTGCGCGTCACCGCTAAATGTGGCAAACATTTCCCGGCGTTCTTCTCCGTCAGCTGTACCCGCTTGTACCACAAATTTATCTTTTGCGTTTTTATACTGCGCCTCGCAGTAGCATACGTTTTTAAACTCGGTTACATCCCGGTCTACTACAAGTCCCGGCGCTGTTCCGCGTTCCTGCACAAACATAACTGCATCCAGGCCCGCTGTGCGGTCTACGCCCTTGTAAATCTCCCATGTGATAGTTTTCGCCTTGTAGTCTAAAACGGCTCTGTTGCCAAGCTCTGCGTCTGTCAGCACGGGTTTAAGCGCGCTTAGCAGCTCATTTCCATAAACATCTGTGGATTCCACCGTTTCCGTCAAGCCCTTACTTGCCGCCAGCCGGATTGGCAACCCGCGCAGATTAACCGTGACAATGCTGTAAGCATCTGTTTCCACATTGGAAATAGTTGCTTTTTCTGCCACAACCCGCCGGTCGAGCCGTTTGTTCAAGCTGTATCCGTTCAGCGTAATTTCGTTGTTATCGCAGTCGTGCTGTACTTCCTGTACTTCATAGGCAAGTTTTCTGTCTACGATGTACAGGATGGAGTTTACCTCCGCAATGCCGATATTGTAGTCATCCATCGGCAAAACCACTGTGCATTTTCCCGCATCGTTATAGTAGTCGCTGAACTCACTGCTGATTGCGTGAGTGATTTCATGTCGGTTATTTAAATCAGGCGTAAAAAGTTCTAATTTCATACCACCGTCACACCCGCGCTTTCTTCCGCAAACGTAACCGACATTTCCACATTTTCAAGCCCGCTGTCCGCTGTAGGTTTCCACGCATTATCACCAGTGTGGATGCGGTACAACGTGCTTTCCAAAGTAAGAGCGCCCCGGCAGTCGCCGTCTTTTGAACTTGTCACATACGTTCTGCCATGCGTCGTCTGGATGACAACCCGTTCATCTTCCACCAACGTTTTTTCCAGGCGCAAAACTTCGCCCGTCAACATGTTTTCAACGCCAACATTTTTGGCAGTTTCGCCCACACAGTTGATTTCCAGCGTAAAAGGCACATCAAACTGGCCGAAATTTTGCAGCGTGATGTATTGCAGCAGCATAATTTTGCCAAAGTAATACGTGCGGCTCATGTTCCAAGGGAACTTAAATCCTTTCTGAACACCGCGCAATTGCTGCTTTTTGCTGTCTGCGCTCATCCAGTAGGGGTAGGGGGCAAGCAAGCCAATCTGAAACGGTGCACCGCGTTTTGCTGCGCCAATGGTAGGCGATGCCGTTACAATAACGTCAATGTGCCAGTCTCCGGCATACAGAACGCCGGTCAGGTCAGGGCGCACGACGGTCATAAGCGAATCTTTCAGCGCTTGCGCATTGTCGCCGATAACTCTGCCGTTGATGGTAACAGGCCGCGTCTGGATGGCCTTAGATTGCACCGTAGCGCCTACCTGCCCGATGCCCTGCGCCGTGTTGGCAGTGACCGAAATTGTATCAATGCCATCCGGCTTGCTGATAAGATAACCATGCTCATAGTCAAACACGATAGACTGCCCCAGCGAGTTGACGTATTTAAAAGTCTTGCTTAAAAAACTCATATCGCCCACCTCGCTCGCTGAAAATACGCTGCTGTACTTGCCGCTAGCTCAACCGGCGTCTGCTTTGCCGCGTAAATTGTCTGATTGACTGTAAAGCCGCCCCCGCTGTTTTTACCGCGCCGGTAAGCATCCGCTTCATCGGCAGTCAGCACCATCTCGCCGCGATGCAGGTTTGCAACGTAGTTGTTATACGGCACATAATCCATGCCGCCTGCGTGGCTGCCGTCAGCCCCCGTGTTGTTTTTTACATCTCCTGCATTGATGACAAAAATGCTCTTGATGCCATCCCACAAGCCCTGCACGAAACTGACAAGACCATCCCAAGCAGCCGCAATGCCGCCCTTGATGCCCTCTACAACGTTTTGGCCGACCGTAGAGAAGAAGTCAAACACACCCTCAAAGATGCCCTGAATTGACTCCCACGCTCCCTGAAAGTCGCCGGACAATACAGCATCAATCGTAGAAAACACGCCGGTAATCAAATTAAACACAGTCTGGAAAAAGCTTACCGCAACATTCCAGATGCTTTGAATAATGATCCACGCACCCTGGAAGAACCCGCTGATAATCGGTGCGAACGGTGCAAAGATAACCACAATTGCCTGGAAGATAGCCTGGAAGAATGCGCTTGCCCATGCCCATACAGTTTGCACAAGGCTCCATGCAGCGCTGAACGCTTCACCGATGCTTTGTATGACCGGGGTCAAATCTGTAATGACCTGCGTAACGACCTGCCCAATGACCTGCATGGCCGCTTGCACATAGGGCTGCACAAATGCAACGACTTCCTGAATCTTAGCAGAAATCGCATCCCATGCCGCATTAACGCCGTTTCTGAAATTTTCATTTGTAGCGTACAGCGTAGCAAATCCTGCAACCAGCGCCGCAATAGCGGCAACCACAATGGCAATAGGCCCGCCAAGCGCAGAAATAATCCCGCCTGCTTTGCTGATTGCAGCAGCCATCTCACCCATTTGCTTTACTGCGTTGCCTGCTTTGATTGCTGCATATAGCCCCGTTGCCGCGCCCGCGATAGTAGCAACGACCGGCGCAATTTTTGCCAGCGTATCAAGCAATGTTTTGCCTTTTTCGATAAGGTCGTCAATGTTGATATTCTGTACAATTTCCGTTGCCTTATCAACGGCTTTTGTCAGCGGTTCCTGGAATTTTTTGTATACCGCGATACCAACTTCTTCAGCCGCAGAGCTTAACTCTTTTAACGCGCCTGCAAGGTTGTCGTTATTGATTTTTGCCGCATCTGCCGCCGTTCCGTTGGCATTACGTAGTTCTTCTTCATATTGGGCAACCTTGTCAACCCCTTCATTCAGAATCAGGTTGACACCCTTCAAAGAATCAGCCGTAAATACAGAGCTTAACGCCGTAGCACGCTGCGCATCGCCCATGCCGTCCGTAGCAGCGGAAACATCCGTCAAAATATCTGTCATGTCGCGGAAGTTGCCGTTGGAATCCTGCACCGCAATGCTGGTGTTGCCAATCGTGATTGCGCCGTTTTTCATTTTGGCGGTCAAATCGCGCATCATAGCGGCCAGCTGCGTGCCTGCAAGGCTGCCCTTCGTGCCCTGGTTCGCCATAGCTTCCAGCAGTGCGGTGGTGGTTTCAAAGTCCTGCCCGGACGCATTCATGTTCGCCGCGCAGTTTTGATACGCCTGCCCCAATTGGTCAACGGTCGTGTTTGCGTTATTCTGTGCATAAGCCAGAACGTCTGCAAAATATGCAGATTGGTCAGCTTCAATGCCAAACGCCGACATGTAATCCGTGACCATATCCGATGCCTGCGCCAAATCCATGCCAGCAGCAGCGGCAAGGTTCAGCACGCCTGGCAGCGCAGAGGTCGCTTGCTCTACATCCCACCCGGCCAAAGCCATATACTTCAGCGCGTCCGCAGATTCGCTTGCGCTGTACTGCGTGGTTTTGCCGTATTCGCGGGCAGTATCTTCCAGCTTTTTGTATTCGTCTGACATTTTGTCAGTAATGCCAAAAATGGCTTGCGTCTGCGACATAGCAGATTCAAATCCAGAGCCTACTTTTACCGCAAACCCAACAGCAGCAGTGCCAACGCCCGCCAACGCTGTGCCAATTTTAACAACCGTACCGGCAACTTTTTCAAAGCCTTTTGCATAAGACCCGCTGACAAACGCCTGCGATTCAGCCTTTGTTCTTTTCAGTGCTTTTTCGTATTCGCTGGAATCTAGCGTAATTTTTGCAAAAAGGTCAAATACGTCCACTTACTCGCTCACCTCCTGCCGGTCTTTTGTTTTCAATCCATGCCGCGCCGCAAAGTCTTTGAAATCCGCCTGCACCTGTTCCGGCGTCCGCGTATCCACTTTGGGCGGGTGGATGATATCAATATATCTCGCTGGCCTGTCCTTTACGCCTGTTACGGCCACAACAAGGCTCCATGCACTGTCTGTCATGTACACCTTGTACAGCTGTTCTTCAAAATCAGCTTTTAAAGCGTAAGGCAGCGCCGACACAAGCGCTTTTGCGCTCAGTTTCGGCATTTTCAGCAGTACAGGGATTACTTGTTCTGCCCGCCACCGAGATACGATTTGAAAAAATCGACAAACTCTTTGTCGTTCAGCAGGTCGGCAACTTGTTTGCAGGTGATAAGGAAATTCTGCTTGCCGATTTCTTCCACCGTCATGCCGTTAAACGGGGCAAGGATTGCGTACACATCCTGCCGGTGCTGCTTCAGCGCAATGTTCAGCAGCTTAACGATTTTCGCAAGGCCGAAACGCTGCATTGCAATGCGGGTCGTCTCGCCCTTTGGCATCGTTTTCTGCATCTCTTTCACAAGCGCTTCATCCTCAATCAGGTTTGTGATGGGCTGCGCAATCTGCAAAACGACTTCCAGCGCTTCATCGGTGCCAAGTTCAGAAAAAATCCGCATCAGGCTTCATCCTCTCCGGCCTTGATATAGACCTCGCACGGCACAGTGTCCTGCGCAGTAATGGAATAGTGCGCCGTATATTCAAAGCTCATCTGGCCTTTTTCTTTGTCGCCGGTCTGCAAGCTGAAACCACCGGTGGACAGCGTATTCAGCATGTGAATGGCACAGAAACCGCCGTTCGTGGTGCCGTGCTTGTCCGAGTAGTCGCACAGCAGCCACAAATCGGTAAAGTCGCTGTCTTTCAAATCATTGCGCGGCGTGATTTTGGACACTTTGGAAGTAGTCGTAACATCCGCAGCGCCAAGCATGCTCTTGGCATTCTCTGCCGATGCCGAAACATACGTGCCGCTGCACTTGACTTCCCAGGATTCAATCTGCTTCAGCTCTTTCATGTTCTTCGGGCAGTTGTCGATATCCTCGCCGAAGTCTGTAAAGCTCGGCACAGCCGTAAAGTTGATGCCGCCTGTCGTAGCGCCCAGCAGCGCACTTTCTTCCGGCGCAGTACCGGCAGCCGGGTCAAACGTAGTTGCAAGATAGCCCGCGTTCAAGACCAGTTCTTTAAACGCAGATTCAGGAATACGAGTAAATTTCATGCTTTCACCTCAATTTAGGCATAAAAATTCGGCGGTTACGTTGATGTACCGCCGTTTAATGTTTTTGTCTGTGTCATCTGCCTGCGCCTGGCAGAACGGGGAGCCGCGCTTTAACCAAATCAAGCCGCCATCCACCGGCAGCGTCACGCCGCCAATGCCCAGCGCGTCCGAAAGTTCAAGCGCCTTTGCATTGGGCACCGCTTCGCTCGTGGTATGGAACCACATATTGACCGTCAGCGATACCGCCCCGCCGCCCCATGCGTCAAACACAGCATCATAGGTAAGGTAGGGGAGTACAGCGTCATCCGGCACGGCATTGCTGGCGTAAGCGGTCATAAACTGCCCAAAAAACTGCTGTAATGCAGCGCCTTTTGTCATGTCGGCAATCCCTCCCGCAATCTTTCAGCCGTAAAACTTTTTAGGCCGTTCAGCATCGGGGAAGCACTTGCCGGGGCTTGCTTTTCTTCCGGTCGGCTCGTGACCCGGAAATATGCCCCTGTCGTCACGTCCTTATACACGCTGCCGTATTCAATCGGCACATCTTTCCGCACAATGCCGGTATACACGCTTGTCACGCCCTGCGCTTCGGCCTGCCGTGCTTCAAGGCTGCTGTCCAGTGCAACGTAATTCGCAAACTCTGCGCCCTCGCTCCACGCGGTAGCATAGCCGCCCTCGCCGTCAGGCTTTGTCAGCTTGTCCATAATGATGCAGCTGTGCGAAAAATCATCCAAAAGGCTCATAGCTTTCTCCATTTGTTCAGCCGAGAAGCAAACACGCTCTGCCAGCCCGTCACAGAGCCGCCAGAATCGCCGTTTGCACTCGATTTGGTGTAACTATACCCTGCGAAACTCTCGCTCTGAAACGGGCTGTTTGCGGCACTCTCGTACTTGTTGCGCCATGCTTCCACATCCTCAACCAGAAAAATAAAAGCAGCAGGCACAGCCAGCGCCCACACAGCGCCGTCAAACGTTTCATCGGTCAAGCCGCCAGCGCCGTACTGGTACACGCCATCGTTGAACACGCTCCCGATAATGCGGAAATATTGCCCCTCAACTAAAAAAGGCAGCGTAATGCTGCCGTCCTTGATGGTAAATGTGCCGCTGTACGCGCCATCCGGGACCTTAAACCAGTTCCGGCATTCTCGCATCAATTCTTCAAGCATTACGCTGCCCCCTTATTACTTTTTGAACTTTGCCAGCACGACTTTGGCCTCGTTGGTCAGCGCCGCAACGTAGAATTCGTCAGCGGTAATCTCAGTGGAACGGTTACGCGGCTTGCGCTCGGTCTCCACGTTGATATTGCGCTTGCGGTAGATGGTCAGGGCGGGCACATCGTCCTCGGTCTCGTTGTCCTCGTTCAGCTTGACAATGGGGCAAGCGTAGTAGGGGGTAGCAGCAGCCTTGACCTTATCGCCTTTTACAAGCGTGGTAGCGCAATGCGGCTGGATGGTCGCCACATGCTTCTTGGTAGCGGTCTCGGCGGTAGCATCATCGACAATCTCAATGGTGCCGGTGCTGTTGTCCTTTTCGTACTCGATGGACGGAACCTTGCGGCTTGCCACAACGCGGGTGTTGGCAATCTTGCCGATTTCGCCGGTAACAGCAACGCCAGCCTGATACTTGTCCGCGCTGATAAAGTCAGCATCTTTGCGCAGGGTCGCCATCTGCTTGGGGTTGATGAACATGACCTTGTCGCTGTTGATCTCCTCGTTGAACACGTCAATGGCATCCACCACGCCGCTGTACTTGATAGCCGCAGCAGTGCCGTCATAAGTCAGCGTAGCGCCCTGCAAGGCTTCCATGCAGTCATTGTCGATTTTGGCAGCGATGGACAGAGCCAGCTGCGCATTGGCTTCACCAACAGGGTTGCCGTAGCCAGACAGCACAGCTTCATCGGTCAGGCCGACACCCTTCATGGCCTTCTTGATTTTGTATTGTTTGTCCTTGGTGCTCATCTTGTCGATGTCAACGTCAACGCCCTCTGCAACATCCTCAGCATCGCCGATGTAGCCGTAAGACGGCACAGTGATGGTATCGCCGGGCACACCAGCAAGGGTGTCATCCACCTTTGCAAAAGGTGCCACGCGGATTTTGTCAGGGATTTTAGCCGAAATCATATCGGCCATAACTTCAGGGTCGATCAGGTCTGCCAGTTTGGTCAAAATAGTATCTGCCATGTGTTAATCTCCTTTGCTGTTTGCAAGCTCGGAATACTGCTCCGGGCTTTCTTTCTTGAGTTTCAGTCGTTCGGCATAGCCCATCTTTTTAAAGGCTTCTGCCGTGATGGAACCGCTGCCGCCGTTTCCGGCAGGCGGGTTCGCCGTGTTTGCGCCCTGCGTGCTGGTTTTAACGATGTAGTCGCTGTAAGATTCTTTCAGGCTTGCTTCCAGCTTGTCAGAATCTTTAATAGCGCCTTTATCGTCCAGTTCCAGCTTGTCCAGCAGGCCATCGCCTTTACAAAGTCGGGCAACAGACTGCAAGCGTTTGTCGGCAATGCCGACTTTTTTCAGGGCGGTCTCCAATGCCTTTTCTTTGGCAGCGGTAGTCTTTTCAGCGGCCACGCTGGTTTTGTAATCCTCAAAAGCCTTGTGCTCGGATTCATACTTATCCTTGTAACCGTCATCGCCCTTACCTTTCAGGTCGTCCAGTTCCTTTTGAACGCCGGGAAGTTTTTCCGCATCGGCTTTATAACGGTCAACGTCCGCTTTCAAACCGTTTACGGTGTCAGTGTGGGCTTCGATAATAGTATCCTGCTGCTCTTCGGTCAGCCCCATTCCTTTCAGCAGCTTACGAGTAATAGCCAATGTTTTCGCTCCTTTTCTTCGGTGTCAGTTCTTCGACATTCGCGTTTATATAAAAACAGCGGTTCTTTGCTGTTTTTACAAAAGTTTGTAAAAATGTTCCATTTCAGATAATTTGAAAGAAAACATTTTTTGGGTATAAAAAAGTGGCCGTTTCCAAAATGGAAACAACCATTAAAAAGAGCCGGAAAACGTTAATCGTTTTTCAGCTCTCGCTTAATAATTTTTTGGTACTGTTCTGCATGGTTAGCGACAGCAGGCTTGATAAATGGAATTGCTTTGCGTCCATCCGTCATGTGCGCATCAAGACCTTTTTTCCGCAGAATTGCCACGATTCTCTTTGCTTCTTCAAACGTATAACGCTTGCCGGGGGGGTTGCTTTCATGTTTTTCCCCACCAACAACATACACCCAGTATCCGCTTGTATGCGCTGGTCCATATACGCCGGTTCCCATTTCAACATAGGTTGCATACTCGCTATTTGTGCCGATGTACGCGGCCTTTTCGCTGTCGATGACCTTATGTGTAATGCTGTCGCGTAGGTCGCCAGTGTCCACGGGACACAGCTTTTCCGCATAGCCCTCTGCTACCAGCCCGCACTTTTCAAGCGCCCGCTGGCAAGCCGCTTCAAGCTCTTTGTAAACTTCAGCGCTGTGGTCTTCAAGTCGTATCTGCATTGCGTTTCCACCCCGCCCACTCTGCATAGGTCATATCTTTTACAAGCACGCTTTCCCCGGTCACGGGGTCACGTGCCCAGCGCATACCTCCGCTTGTGTCTACATCATCCAGCACAGAAACCTGCGTGCATCGGCAGTTATACACAAGATAGCCCGGTGCGGAACTGTCTCCCGGATACATAAGCTCGTAACCGTCAACCTTAAACGGCTTGTCTACGTCTACCGTCTGCCCGTCAAGCATTGCATGGGCGTGTCTGGTTCTGTTGTCCAGCGTTGCCAACCATTGCTTTTTTAGCTTTATGCCCATGTCCTGCGCGGCACGGTAAGTGTCTAACCGACCCGCGTTTTGCGCTCCTGTGACCGCCGTTCGTGCCGTTCTGATGGCGCTTGCGCGGCTCATGTCCTGCATACGGCTTTGCAGGTCATCCGCAATCTTGCCGATGCCTTTGCCTTGCAGGATAGAGCTTGTAACGCTGGCGGTTATTTGCTGCTTGCCATATTTCAGGTCAATGCCGCGCTGCAATGCACGCTTTGGCGGGTAGTACGGCATCAAGTCAGGCTGTTCCACAATCAGACGTTTAACAGTCTGCTCATCCCACAGCGTAAAATCTGCTTTATCGGTAACCTGCTCGATTTTGTAAGCTGCATAATTCCTGTTCAGCGTGTAAATGCCCGGCGTGGCGTCATTGACGTATGCCACAGCCGTTGCATTGGCGTCGGTGTATCTTTCTGCCACTTTATCGCGTAGGGCTTCAAAACGCTTGCCTCGCCCTATCTGCGCAAGCCGCCATTGCTTGTACTGCTGTTCTGTGATTTCGCCTGCATCGAGCTTTTCTTTCATGGCTGCATCGCGCTTCTCAAACTGCTCAAAATAGGCTTTCACCGTGTCGGTCAGTTCGTCAGCAGCTTCTTTGTACAGCTTTGCAATGCGCTGTTCCAGCTTGGCAAGCTGTTCATCCGTCATTTTGTGAGCGTAATCAGGTCTCGCCATCGCCGTTCAGTCCTTCTCCCGGCTGGTTCTGCGGTTCGTTAGGCTGCGGATTGTTAATCGTGCGGTCTAGCTCCTCTGCCGCCTTTCGCTTCATCAATTCCTCGTACTGGTCTGCATCGCCGTTAATTGTCAGCAGCTTGCGTGTGGTGTATTCATCATCGTAATACTCCGCACCTAGCAGCACGGTCTGCGCCTCTTCCTGCTTGTTGATAATCTGATTCCGCGTGTAAGTTGGTTCATCATCAAGCCCGGCAATTGCCAAAACGCCCTTGATGCAGCGCGAAACCCAGCTTTCAAATTTGTCTGTTTTCAAATCCAGCGGCACATAGCTTGCCTTGATGGCCGTTGCCGTCTGGTTTCCGGCGCTCACGGCAGATGCGTCAAACGCCTGGAAATCCGTGTACAGCTTTTTGGTCAGCATATCAATGGTGGCCTGCGTGCCCTGAAACGGCGCTTCAATGCTTTGCGGCGTTGCTTTCGCGCCCTCATCGCCATCTGCATGGGCAACGTGGGTAGTTTTAAGCCGCTCCACAAACTTTGCATCGTCCACCTCATCCATGCCGCCGCAGTTTGTCAGCACCCAATAGATAAGGTTTCCCTCATCCACGTTGTTTACCATGTTGCTGCTGGCAAGGTCGAGCGCGTCAACGGTGTTCTTCCTGCCGCACAGTTCGCTGCGTGCCTGTTCACCGTTTTTCAGCGGGATAATAGGGAAGCCGGGATAATTCTCGCCGTCATAGATTTCTGTGCCGTCAATCTCTGAGTACCGCACTTTCAGCTTGTACGGAAGTTTTCCGTTCAGGCTGCACACTTCACCGTTGCGCGGCTTGATGTAGTCCGTGTAACCGTCCATCTCGTACAGCGTTGCCCGCAGCGGTTTGTCCGGGTCAATCTGCCAAAAACGGATTCCGGCTTTCAGTGCGCCGTCCTCTTCATCGTACAGCGGGACAAACTGCTCCGGGGCAAACACCTGAATATGGTCAAGATTCCAAAATACGAAAGACTGCCCACCAATCAACGCATGGCGGGCAGCATCCATAATATCTTCATCAAACGTAGCGCCAAGCGCCTTTTTTGTGGCATCCTTGTTAAACGCAACGCCGTTGCCCAGCAGATACGATACTTCCTGGTCTACTACAAAACCAAAAAACTTGCTGGCAATCTTGTGGTTTGCTGTGTACATATCTGGATGCGCTTTTCCCTCAAGGTCGTACACCATCTTTTCATAGCGGTTAATTGTGGGATTCTCGCCCCAATAGTATAGCTTTGCGTCCAGCATGTCCCGCGTCTTTTTCTGGCCTTTAAAATCGTTGATGGTGTCAAACACAAACCCCATGCGGGAACGTTCATCTTCACCGACCGCCACAAAGTCTTGATATGTTCTGATTTTCCCTCACCGCCTATCTGTAAATGCTTTGGTACTTCATTGCCGTATTATCTCCGGCCTTGTTTGCAGTGCTTTCCATCGCATAGCGCACCGCGTCAATGTGATGGTTGTTCAAATCTGGATAGCCCTCTAAGACTTCACCCGTCTTGCTGTCCCGTTCATACTCGTACTCGCTGAACTCCTTTGCCGTGTCCGGGCATCGTTCCGGGTCAATGACGATAGCTTCCAGCATTTGCAGCCATTTTGTGCCATAGCGCACGGATTTTGGCCCTTTGCGGGCAGCAAACGTCTTAACGCCGTACTTGTTATAATCAGCGATTGACTTTGGCTCGGCGCTATCCGCGCAAACTTTATCCTCGCGCGTCAGCCCTTTATCCAAAAGCAGCTGCGCCGTGTCTCTGTTGCTGGTTCTGCGCCGTGTCAGTTCATCGAAGATGTACAGCGTGCGCCGCGCTGCGTCATAGTGCATCGCATTGTATGCCCACGGGTCAGGATACCAGCCCCAGTCCACGCCGCGCTTGATGCGGTCAAAGCTGGCAATCTGTTCATCGGTGATTTTCTCAATGCGCAGATTCTCAAATACTGCCGTGCCGCTGCCGACAACCTCGCCAAGATACTCATGCCGGTACGCTGTTTCGTTTGTGCGCTGCAAGTATTCAGCATCGGCCAGGAACCGCTCTCCGAGCCATTCTGCGGGCGTTGTTTTGTAGGTGGAATGATGTATCAGCTTTCCATCGCGGGCTTTCAGCGCGTACCCATTTGCCCAGTTCCGCGCCATTGCTGGCGGGTTGAAGCTTTTGAACGTAATGAACCAGTCACCGCCGCGCAGGCAGGATTGCTCCACGTTTCGGATTTGCTCTTCACCGTCAAACTGGTCAAGCTCTTCAAACCAGCAGATGCCGATATAGCCAAACGGCACCTTGATAGACTTCACCTTGCCGGGGTCATCAACGCCGAAAAAAAGCACCTTCTGCCCGGTAGGCAAATAGGTGCATTCCATCGGGGAGACTGTGCAGCGGAAAGAATCGTGCAGGCCAAGCTCATTGATAGCCCAGACGATTTGCGCATACACGCTTGTGCGCAAGGTGTTGCCCACTTTGCGGAATACAGCTGCATGGCATTGCGGATGTGCCCTTAGCTGCAAAATGACTTCAACTCCAATAAAACTTGACTTTGTGCTGCCGCGTCCGCCTTTTGCCACAAACTCTTGAACTTTACCATCCTCAATATCCCAAAACGGCCCATAAAATGCTGGCGAAATAATATCCTTGATATGTTTATTCTCTTGGCACATCATAAATAATATTCACCGTTCCAACGCTCTCTTGCTTCGGTTTGTCATCCCATCCAAAATTTGCCCGCAAACTGAACTGTGCGCCGCCTGAGCCGTCTTTGTCGTACAGCCTTTCTTCGGCGTACTGTTCACAACGGGTCTTTGCGCGCGTAATCGTGTCTACAAATTCCGGCTTATTTTGGTAATTCAAAAGCGCCTGCCTTGTTGTGAATCCAAGAGCAAGCGCTAATCCAGTAACTGTAGGCGGGCGTCTATCATCGTAGATAATATAGCCGCTTTTATTTCTCATCGGTTTTCCGTTCTCATCCAGAATCGGATTGCCTTTGCAGGCTTCAAAGTAAGCATCAATATTTTTCTGCATTGCCTTTACACTTTTGTACTTAGGCGGTGCGCCAATCGGATTTTTTCTTGATGCCACTTTATCACCTCGCTTTATGCTTCCATCTGAAACTGATAATCCATTACGTACTTGTAATGTTCGTAGAATCTGTCTTGCACAAACAACTTTTCTGTATTTGTTCCGCCTTTATTTCCCGTTCCTATTGTCTGCCGCTTTTTTATGCTTGCAATTTCCGTACACCCTTTTGGTGCATTGTATTCGCTCACGATTACCATAAAGGGAACATTCGCAAGCCATTTTTCAAAAGCATCATAGTCAAATTGCCCGGCATACCCGGAGCAGGTAGTATTCTTATATGGCGGGTCAGCGTACACAACAGCATCTTGCGGAATTTCAACGCTTCTATAATCAAGCCGCAGCCTTTGCAGCCTTTGCAGCCTTTGCAGACTTTCTTGACTTTGCAGCCTTTGCAGACTTTCTTGACTTTGCAGCCTTTGCAGACTTTCTTGACTTAACAAACGTACGTTTTTGTTGTCTTCCTTTAACTGACTAATCAACGAATCATCGCCGAAAACTCTCTCATAATGAATAGCCTTTTTTATTGGCTCTATATCTTTCCCATATAAATAGTCCCGTCTGTTGTTTCCAAAGCTCCAAACAATTGACACATATGGGTCACTATCTTTCAGTTTGTAAAAATCTTCTCTGCTAATCCAACGCTTCTCGTTTGCATATTTTCCATTTATCGCATTTTCAAAAACTTCTGGCGCGTCGCCCAAATCGTTTATGATAAAGTTTTTCCACTTACCAGACAAAATAGCAGCATGAGTAACGGCACATCCACCGGCAAACAAATCAACAAGCGTTTTCCCGTCAGGAAGGTGGTCAACAACCCAGTCAGCTATTTTGTTTTTGCTGCCGCGATATGGCACACCGTACCTCATCTTGCAAATCCTTTCAAAACACAAAAAGCCCATGCGTTTGCATGAGCTTGATTCCCCCTAAACCCCTTGCGCCGGAGGAAAGCGCGTTCCCGCCCTGTCGGTGTATGCTGTGCCGACCTCACCCGTTGCGGGGAGCAAATCCGCAACGTAATCCAGCGTTATTTATATCCCGCCCGCTGGTCGCGGTTTCTGCTTTGATGTTATGTGTTTCGGCGATGCGTAACTGCGTCAGTAACGGAGTCCGCACAAGCAGATGCCGGGCAGACTTTTTCAGGCTCTCGAAGTCCCGTTGCGGTCTGCCATCGAGCCGCGCTCCTGATCGGCTTGCCGCTTTGCTTACAGCGTTCAGGTTATCTATCGCGTTTTGCCTGCGCCGGACTTTCACCGGTGGGAGCGACCCAGCTTTCACCGCTGCCGAAATCGAACCGGCTCCATGCCAAATGGCTGCACGCTCCAGGTGCTGTACGGCATATAAAAGGCGCGGCAGTTGCGCGTGTTGCACGGTGTGTAAGTTATAGGCAAGTTAATATTTATCGCATTACCGTCTTATATTTAGAAACTTGCCACAAACTTGCACGCTTTTTCAAGTTGCGTGCAACAGAGGCTTGCCGCGATCTGTTCACTCTACAGGCTCGTATGTTTTTTCAAAAATGTCTGGCTTGCACGGATACTGTTCACCGCCCACACCAGTGATAATCCAGTCACCGGGAGCAGCGTGCATAACGCCTTCCAGCGTAAAAATATCAAGCTCTTCCTGCGTCTGGTACGCTTCAATAACAACAGGCTTTTTCCTAAAATACATAGTTACCTGCTTGCTTTTTGGCTCTTTCTCTTTTTTCTCGGCTTCTTCTTCATCTTCCTCGCGTCGGTGTCTGGAAAGCGTGTTCTGCATGTGGATTGCGCCAACGATAGCGCCGACAGGAATATACGGCATGGGTCTTTATCCTTTCTCTCCGACATAAATGCCGGGAACATCTAAAAAATAAGGCTCATGCTTTCTGCCTCGCAAGTTTCTTTGGCAAGCCATACCGGCATAAGCCTGTTCAAAATCCGCCACATGGTACGCACTGTTAGTAGGCGCATGGCGGTTGCCTAACGGGGAACACAATTGCCGCGTCCGGCCCTGCTACCTTTACCCGTATTATCGGCCTTGGTGCTGAATCGAGGACTTGAACCCCGAACCCCCTGATTACAAAACAGGTTCTCTACCAGTTGAGATAATCCAGCATGGTAGGCTTCCCGCTTAGATTATCGACTTGCATCGTTTTCAGCAGGCATTTTCATTTCTTGGTGAGGTATGCCATACACGCTCACATTGTTCGGGCGCTACCCGACATCTGGTACTGCACATAGGTCTTGCACCTTTGCCGCGCCGTTGCTTCGGAACGCAGCGCCCTTGCCGTATTGACTTGTCAGGCCAAGTTTGCGGCTGGCTATGCAGCATATAAAATAGCGCCGCTCAGGAACGACTCTTGTTGCAGAAGCCAGCAGCGCCAGCCTTTACCCGGCACGGTTCTGCTGAACTTACCCGCCAGCAGATGCGGGGAAAAGGTTTATCCCTTACGGGCAGGCCCATTGCATGGCCTTGGAGCCGCACATAGGTCTCACACCATTTCTACGCGGTCGCTTCTAAGCGTAGCGCCCTTATCTTGCGATTGGCTATGCGGCATATAAAATGCCGGTCTTTCCCGGCTGCCAGCTATGAAAACAGGAGAAATGAAAATGGTAAAGAAAGGAGGTTTTAGCTATGCAGTAGGCTGTCCCGTTCCTACGTCATCCAGCATATTCATAATAGCAGGTTAAAAGTGAACTGGAGTGCACAGATTTTCAATTGCAGCGCGGTGCAATTTTTTTGCCCATCGCTCGGAAATATTAAGATTTATCGCAATTTTCCACCAATACGGTGTGCCTACAATATACCGCTCCCGCAAAACGTCCCGTTGCATTTGGTCTTGCACGGAATTTATTGCGGTTTCAATTTCTTCCCTTTGCATCTCTGTATCAATAATCTGCTTGTATAAGGCTTCTTGGTGCTCCATGATTTTGCAAACGGCATCTTCAATTTTATTTTTGCCGCCAGCAGACACCACAACGGGGGATAACGCTTTAGTAGTTGCTGCTGCTCGTTCTCGTTCGCTCTGTATCTGCTGGCGCAGCTGCCGTTCATGATTCCTGCTGCGTTGGTATCTCCATAGCCACGTTTTCTTTTGGTTGAATTCTTCTCGTGTCATTGTATCTCCTTTCTTCAATTTTCATGCAGCGCGGTAGCGTGCAAATATTGCCATTCTTCCACTCACATGTCGCGCAAAGATGTACGCGGGCGTATTCATCGGCTAGTTGCTGTTTAGTCATGGGGTTCCTCCGGCGGTTTGGGGAGCGGCATCCAGTGGGTGACGGCATCCAGAGTGTAAAAATCTCCGTCATTGATATAATTCTCAGTATCCGGGAGTCTAAACGCTATGGACATAGAATCAAACGCCGCTTCGTATGCAAGAACCTTTTCTTCTGCTTCCGGCAGTCTGTCCTTAACGCTTATCCATTCACTCATCTGCGTTCACCATCCTTGCGCCACAGTGGGGGCAATACTTATAACGATGTGCCAATACCTCTCCGAAATATTCATCTCCATTTAGGCAAGAACGGCAACTACTGCAAAACGCATTATCATAAGTGTCACGCACGGTTCCGCGCATAATATGCGCCGTAGGCCGCAGGGATTCCGGGTCGATGGTTGGCGCGGCGTCAATCGCTTCAAGCACTTTTCTGCAACCCTCGCCATAGAAATAAGCAGCTGTTTTGCCACAGCGCATCCCTTTGGGAATAGGGCAAGTTGCATCGAACACTTCAAATTTTTCAGCATCAATTAACCGCATTGTCTTTTCCCTTCCATTGATTACATAGTTTTGTGTCAAATGTAAACTCAAAAGCATTTGGGCTTTTCCCATTTAAGCAAACGCGGTCGAAATCGTCACAATATTGGCAGTTTTCGCAAGACTTATTCACCGTTCACACCTCGTACTTTTCGATCTGGTCGCTTAAATACTTGAACCTGCCGGGATTGTCAAAGTCCTTGCTGGCAACAAGAATCTCTTGTCTGGCCTGTTTAAGTCTACGATATACAGATTCTACGGAATCCTCTTTATTGAGATCCCAAGTCTGGCTTTTCAGCTCATATTTTTCTAAAGAATCTGCTACGCTTTCCAGCAAAAGGTGAGCTGTTGCAAGATGATTGCGAGTAGCTTTGCTAATTTTCATTGTCGGTTACCTCCGTCTGTCTTTTTGTTAAAACAAAGAGTTATATATAATGGCAAGCAAAATCCACCAGGCCCACATAAAGTTTCCCGTGATAGAAACCATAGCTACAATGAAAGCCAAAGTGGCAGAATAAATAATTGCGCTTTTCATTTTAATGAACTCCCCCCCCGTGTGTATGTTCCATGCTGATATCTTCTTCCCGCTGCTGCGTTGCTTCCCGGCCAGCGGATACGCCCAGAGCGTAGAATACTACGAACAGAGCGGCAAGCGCTGCACCGCCGATGATATTTGCTAGGATGGTCATTCGGATACCTCCTCTACATATGCCATGCTCTGGCGCAGATTGAGCGATTTCGGATTTAGAATACAAGCCGGGGCGACAGCACCGCCGTTGCACGCACCGTAGTTGTACAGCAGACCATTCGCGTTCACAGTGCGAACGAAGCTCGATTCCCCCGCGTCGGAATCCTTATCACCACAGTCACAAGGCGTGGAAGTCCAAATCAAGCTGTTGTGGTGCGGGATGTAATCACGATATTTGCGGTACTCGTCACATGTCAGGATGAAAACGGTGTCTTTCACTGTTCCATAGGCGCGGTCGCCGTTGTCGGCAACAAGGTCAACGTTATGTCTCAGCAGACTTTTTCTCTCGAAAACAGCGTTCGCCATATCAGATAGAATTCTCCGCACATTACTGGTGCGGTAGTTATTCCAGTTGCCCTTTTCATCTGCGAATTTACCACTTGGGCAAAACTTTACATCTTTTGCCAACGGTTCAGCCATAATGGCCAACACGCCGCCGTCAGGGTGGTTTGGGTCAAGGCAGACCCACTCAAAATTCTTGAAAATAAAGTGTTCGCCGGGGCGCAGGGTTGTGATGTTAGTCATTGTCGGTTACCTCCTCAAGCCAGTATTCGCGGCGGCAGTTATCGCAGTCTTTTCCTTCAAGTGCCAAGTCCGCGCTGCACATATTGTCCGTAGGAGATGCCCAGCGCGGCGGCTTCTCTTACGCATTGCTCAATGGATTTGATGCGGGGTTTCGGCGCTGCTGTTTTATCCGGTTTCTTTGCCTGCATGGCAGAGATAACGCCATTTTGCTTCGCTTTCTTCTTTTCGTAGTTCAGCTTTGCCTTTTTCCTTGCTTTTTCTTTGATGCAAGCATCACAGAACCGTTTGCAGGGCTGCACATCCCACATCATCTTGCCGCATTTTTGGCAAAATTTAGATACCGTCATAGCGGCTCCTCCGTCTTTTTGGCATCAATGCCGATGCCCTGTAGTGTTACCTGTGCCCAAAGGTCTGCAAGCTGGTCGTTGCGGTACTCATTGTATTTGTCGGCTACCGGGCCGGTCATGTAATTCTGGATTTTAACCAACGTCCGGCGGGACAATCCTGCCTGGTAACAGGCCAGCAGGCACAGATAGATTGCTCTCGTGGCAATGTCGTTGCGCTCTTTCATTACCGCTTCATGGGCGCGGGATTGAATGCCCTTGATTTTTTCTTCGGCGTATTCGTCAACGGCTTTCTGCAATGCCGGGGTAGGGTGTAGTCTTGCTTTCACGTCTTTCAACTCTTTCCTGTTTTGTACAATCCATATTTTCTGACATCGCGGCGGATTTTAATGCCGCGCTCTGCATCTGCCGCGTCCGCTGCGGCATCTGCAAGCCGCTGTGCGCGGATTTTCTCGAACATGGCCGCATACTCGCCGTAGCGATTGCAAGCACTGTGGCAGTGCGCATGGCGGTCTGGGCAGTCTTTACACGGACTGGTCATGTTTCCGCCCCCACTTCATCAATCGTAAGATTGACGCGATAGGTTCCTTTAAGCACGGATACAAGAGCGGACAAAACATCTCCGCTGTAAACGCCCTCAAAATGCAGATGCGTTCCGAACGGCGCGTTGTATGCGTTTTGTTTGCAATCATTATTTTTTTGTTTTTCCATCATTGGCACCTCACAATGCTTGAAATATCGTTCAATTTTTTCAACGCTTTCGTCTTTTGGCACGCCTTGCCCATGTATCCACTTATATATACTGCTTTGGCTACACATAATTTGTTCTGCCATTTTTTCATACGATAAGCTTTTTAATTCCATTTCATTTTTCACCTTTTCAATAATGGAATTAACGTAATCGCGTTGATATTTGGAAGTTTCTAGTCCAGAATCTTTAAAGAGCCATTCTTCGCTTACACCAAGTGCTTTTGCCAACGGAGAAACATATTTGCTGCTAATCGCGCTTCTGTTTCTAATCGAGTAAGAAACATAATCTGTATTTGCACCGATTTCAAATGAAATTGCGTTCCGCGTTTTTCCGCTGTTTTTTACTGCCCACTCAAGACGTGCCCAAAAATCTGGCAGGTCTGGCAGCTCTTGTGATTCCTGCTTAGTGGGGACATGCGGTTCCGGCGCTGCCTTTTGCTGCATACCAAGCAGCCAGCCTACTGTGACTCCCATCGCGGATGCACCGGCAATGCGGTTGGCATTGTATGCGCTGAGTGTTTTCGCCTTGCCTGTGCAAAGCTGGTTCAGGTAGTTGGCGCTGACGCCGCAGCGCTGCGAAAACTGGTTGGCGGTCATAGCACCCATCGCGTACTTTACACGGCCACCCATACTTGGCAGGTTGGGCAGTACAATTACCTGGCATTGGCCGTCTTTGGCGTGGTTCTCGGATTCGGAGTTCATTTTCGGGGCGGTGCTCGGCGTGCGGTGTGCAATTTGAGCCTTCTGCTGTTGCGACTGATAATAGTCGTATCGTTCAGCTGTCATTTTTGTGGTTCCTCCTGTTCTTCAATCTCTTCAATAAAAATTTCGGTGCGGGGATTGGCTTTGTCGTACAGTACGCGGGAGCCGTCTGTTGCTGCTACAATGTTGCTGTTGTCATCTTTCAAAATTCTGGCATCAACCAGAATATCCATGATGGCGCTTTCAAGGTTTGTTTTATCTACCCTGTGCCGTGTAGGCATGTAATACAAGCACTTGACATTGTAGCGACCGTCCAGTGGATTTTTGGGCGCTGGTTTTAAAAATATCTTGGCAGTTCTCGCGTACTTTAAGTAGGCTGCGCTTGGCAGCACTTTTGCGTACTTGCCCTTATGACATACCGGGCAGTGTGCGCCAACGTATCCGATGCGTGGGCTGTTCTTTTTGGTGATGGGCTTGCCGTAGATTATGTATTTTTGGATCATAAATTGCCCCACTGTTCTGCCATTGCAGTGGCGATGCCAGGGAATGTTTTTGCACGGTTTTTAGCTCTGTCTGTAGTAAACATGCCTTTATGTTGTTCACCATGTTTGCGACTGTAGCTCCCGCTCGGACACCATGTAGCAACAGGCTCCACAACATTTGTCGATTCAAGCGGCGGCAGTCCTTTGAGCCACAAGCAGGTTTTCTTGGTGTAAGGATGGCCGAATTGATACGGCTGAATGACCTGCGTGTACGGCGGCAGGCAGAATACTTTTGATGGAACAGGATTCTCAACGCATACAAGTGGTATATCAGCCCACCAAAACCGCATAAACAAGTTCCTACCTTGAATTCCAAGCATAACTCTGTCGGACTGTAGTTCATGGCCTTTCCATAAATGCCTTGCGCCAGCGTTTGATAAGTAAGTGCAAGGCGGGTGTGCAATCAGCAAATCCCATTTGCCTACATCATGAGCATTGCCGTCCATCGTTACGATTTGGCCCCCCTCGATTGCTTTCAGGGCATCGCCTAAAATATGCCATTCCGGGTGTCCTCCCGACGGTTCCTGAATGTCGCAGGAATACGCATCATGTCCGCGTTCTCGGAACGCTTTGCAGACGGTCTGCGATTCTTCGCAGGCAACTAATACTTTCACGGTACAATCTCCTTTACTTTGCAGAAATACTTCTCGCTGTACCAGATGTCCGGCAGGCTGGGATTTTGGGTAAAGCCCGCCTTTTTCAATTCCTTTTCGGCAGCGCCGGTTGTGGTGTAGGTCTGGTGAGAGTGCCGGATATCCCCGGTAGAGCGGGAGTAGGTGATGATTTCAATGCGTTTCATCGGTACAAAGCGCCTCTTCCAGGTGCTTTTTCGCGGCTTCTACCAGCATATCTGCATCGCGCAGCTTTTCTTTGGCTTCATCCAGCATTTTCTTCGCATGTAAAAGCTCAACGCAGGCGAAATTAAACAAAAATTCTTTCTCACTCATAGTTTGCAACCTCTTTGAACCGTTGGTAGGTTCCATCAAATGTGATGGGCAGTTCTGCACATTCTCCGCGCTTGTTTTTGGCGAGGATGAAGCAGTATTTTGTATCGATGACCTGCCCGCTTTTGTCATATTTGTCTTTCTTCCCAAGCAGGATAACGGCATCGGCATCCTGCTCGATCTGGCCGGATTCTTTCAAATCCCGCATAGATGGTTTTTCATCGCCGCCACGATTCAGCTGTGCAAGCGCAACCACAAGCCGCCCGGTGGTCTGCGCCATTGTGTGCAGCTGCATCGAGATGTTTGTGACCGTCTCGTAGCGGCTAACTCCCTTGCAGGGAATCAGCTGCAAATAATCCACAATCACCACATCGGACTGTTTGGCTGCTGCTGTTGCCGATACCCATGCCACGCTTTGCCCGCCTGCATTGATGAGCCATAGCGGCAGCTGACTAACAGCGGCGCATGCTTCGGCGTACTGCGTATCCTGCGCCGGGCGGCGCTTGAATACGATCTCATCCATCGGGATAAGCGCCCAGCAGGCCATCAGCTTATCGAACAAGCCAACCTGGTCGGTCTCGTAGCTGAAAAAGCAAACCTTTTTGCCAGCTTTGGCAAATTGCAAGGCCATCTGCAAGCCCAGCGCAGTTTTACCGGCTGACGGCCTGCCGCCCACAACAACCATCTGGCCTGGCAGTATAGAGCATTTTCTATCCAGCGGCCCCAGCATGGTTTTGAAACTGCGGTCTGTCTTGTCGTTCTGCTCCATCAGCCAACGGCCTGCCGCTTCCGATATGCTCATGCAGCGGTTATCCACCGAATCCTCTGTAAGGACGCTGGCAAGCTCTGTAAACGTTTCGC
>ERZ1034928.337-NODE-337-length-24551-cov-6.589770_pt1 | contig 24551 bp, 24 predicted proteins | sample MGYA00520627_ERZ1034928 | MGnify/ENA primary metagenome ERZ1034928 (study PRJEB33766, sample SAMN09781755) | gut metagenome | biome: gut microbiome | host: Homo sapiens | place: Madagascar | study: EMG produced TPA metagenomics assembly of the PRJNA485056 data set... | reverse complement strand
GACACATACCGCCGCGAGTACGCGGCGTCGCACACCGACGGCCGCTACATCATGTCGCTGCCCAAGTTCCTCGCCGCCGGAAACGGCCTGAGGTTCTACGACCTGAGGGCCGATCTCGTCGATTCCGGCGCCGTGGCCGCGGCCGAGGAGAAGGCCGCCCCGTCGAAGGCGCCGACCCGCGAGCAGGTCCGAAAGTACGTGCACGAGAAGGGCTACGACGCCCCCGACCCGGACAACCCCGCCTACCGCGTGATCGACCCCGATGAGTTCTTCGACTACTACGAGGCCACCGGCTGGGTCCGCGCGGGCGGCGTGCCGATCGTCCGATGGAAGAACGTCGTGAACACCTGGCGCCGCAAGCCCGCGCCGCGCTCCGCCCGTAAGTCCGGCCCGTCTGGCGCGAAGAGGGCCATGAGCGTCGCCGAGCGCGTGGCCGCCGACAGCGACTTCAGCGACTTCAACGACGATTAGCTCAGACGGAGGGAGAACCGAGATGAACGACACGCAAGCGCAGGCGAGGCCGAAAAGGCCCGCGCTCGAGGAAGTCGAGGCCTACGTCCGCGGGAAGGGCTACGACGACCGCGGCTCCGCCAACGCCTTCTACGGCAACTTCTTCTACGCATACCACGATGCCCGCGCCTGGCGGCGCGCGGACGGCACGCCGGTGCTCGACTGGAGGGCGGAGGCGGACGCGTGGCACGAGATGGGGCCGCATTACCTCGAGCCGGAGCACCCGGCCCCCGCCGCGGCGCCCGTTCGGACTCCGGTGCCAGCGGCGCCCGTGCCCGAGGCCCCGGTTGCAACAGCCGCGCCGCTTCCCGTCGGCGGCGCCCTGCCTCCGCTCGAGATCGCGGACGTGGCCGCCCTCGCCGCGACCGACCCCGCGTTCCATGAGGCGGTCGTGCGCAAGACCGGCATCCCGCCGCGCTTCGCCCGCCGCATCGCCGAGGGAGTGGCCGCCCCGGAGCATGCCTACGAAGCGCGCCTCGCGCGCGGCGGCGGGCTGTACATCTACGGTCCGCGCGGGGTGGGCAAGACCGAGATGGCGTGCCGTATCGCCTACGACTACGCCGGCTCGCGCCTCGATCCCCGCTTCGGCAACTGGGCGTACCGGCCCGTCCCGAAGGGCAGGCCCAAGCACGGCGTCAGGTTCGTCGTCTCGGCGGACCTCATGACCGAGCTCCGCTCGACCTTCGACAAGGGCGGCGACAGCGAGGCCGACGTAATCCGCAGGTACGTGAACGTCCCGGTCCTGATCATCGACGACCTGGGCAAGGACTCCTCGACCCAGTGGGTGCTCGCGAAGCTGTTCCAGATCGTCAACGGCCGCTACGAGGCCGAGCGCGCCACGATCGTCACCAGCCAGTACACCCAGGCGGGCCTCGCCGCGGTGCTGTCGGAGTACGGCCGCAAGGAGGACGCCCTGGCTATCGTCTCGCGCCTGGCCGAGATGACCGAGCGCGTCAAGATGGACGGCCCGGACCGCCGCATGGCGCCCTGCGATGCCGAGGGGGCAGGGCGATGAGCCGCCGTGCCCACCAGGAGGGGCGCAGCTACGAGCAGGCCCTCTACTCCGTCGTCCTGCTGGTGCCGCGCCTCCCGCGACCCGAGCGCACCGGGACGGTGAGGGTCCTGCTCGACTTCATCGCCGACCTCTGGGAGCTGGACCGGTCGCGCGTCGATGCGGACTTCGCATCGCTCGTCCGCGGGCTTCCCCGTTGACGTCCGCATGGGTATGCACATGCGCGTCCGCATATCTGCGCGTTTGCGTATGCGCATACCCGCACAGATACACACATACGAGGGCGCACGGCCGCGCGCCCTCCCTGAGGGATTGGGGTTTCCCGTGGAGAAGATCGAGGACATGTCCGCCGGTGAGGCCGAGGAGCACATCGCCGCGCTCTACGGCGACGAGCTGTACGGGCTCGAGCTCGACGGCGAGGTCTCGGGCGAGGGCGCCATGCGGTGCGCCTGCTCGCCGGTCCATGACGAGGTGAGGGGCATCTGCGATATGCTGGGGCTGGACTTCACCCGCGTCGACTGGATCGCGACCGGGCGCGCCGGGATGCTCTGGGCGGGCGAGGGGATGCCGCACCGCTTCGACGCGTGCTTCGAGATCCGCGACATCGCGCGGCGCCTGCGCGCCCTGCGGCCCGACGGCGCTTCCCGTTCGGAAAGCCCCGACCCGCACCGCCGGCCCCATCGGTGATCGGCGCTAGCATTTTGCAGAAGGACACGCATGGGCCAGATGCGCCTGGGCAATGGAATGGAGTTTCAAGATGGACAGGCAGATAATCGAGGGCATGCTGGGCGACGCACTCGAACGTGAGATCATCACGGCGAAGATGGTAGACGGGGCGTATCCTCCCGCCGTCGCAGTCGGGATCCTTGACGGCCGCGGCGGCGAGATCGGCTTCGGGCATGGGGAAAGCCAGCTGACGGTGATTCTCCCCGACATCGGGGACTGCGCGCGCTTCGTCGACTCATGCAAGGCCCTCGGCGGCAAGGCGCCGTTGGGAACCTATGGCGGCGAACTTGTCTCGGCGATGGCCCGCGAGCTCGAGCGCGAGGAATCCGCCCTCGCGCTCGCCGCCCTGGAATCCGCCCTGGATGGCGCGAGGCGAGGCGGCTATTGCGTATTCGACCGGGGCATCCACGATGACGTCCCGGACCCCGGCCTGGTCTACCTGTGCTCGACCTACCCGGCGGCCGTCCGCCTGAAGGACTCCCTGGACTCCGTCCGTGCCCAGGGCAACGACCCCGACTGCCGCACGCTGGGCGTCTACCGCGTGGTGGACGGGTACGATTACTTCATCATGGGGGGACTGTACGGCGACACGCAGGCGGACGCATACGCCGTCCGCGGCGACCTCGCCGGGGACTGGGGCGCCGGCGAGGTCGCCTTCCGCATCTCCGACCTTAAAGCGAAGACGTTCTCGTACGATATCGATGCCGACGGTGGGCAGAAGGCGTCGACGCTCGTCTACTACACCGATGAGGGGGCCGACCCGGTCCTTTTCCAGCAGACCGACGGCGACTGGCGCCTGGCGAGCGACAACTTCCTCGCGGAGAACGCGATCGTCGAGGACTTGGAGCAGGCCTATACCGGCGAGATCTCGCCGGTATATCTCAATCGGGATATCGTCGACATGGAGGAGATGGCCGAGGCCTACGGCTGGGTGAGGCCGGAGAGGACCCCGGCCTCCATCGCCGCCGTCGCCCGGAAGGCCGCCGCGTCCTCGGCAGCCGAGAAGCCGTCGCCCGGCAAGGTCGCCGACGCTGCCCGCGAGGTCTCGAAGGACTCCGCGCCCCGACACTGATACCATGGGGGGTGCGGATGCGCCCGCAGGCGCTTTGGCATACACACGCAAACGCTCAACCGCGCATCCGCACATACCCATGCATCCGCATCCGCATATATGCGTAAAGGTGGCACGCCATGATCAGGAACGTTCTGAAACCCGACGGCACGGCGCATATCGAGCAGCAGGTCGGCAACATGCGATACGATCTCACGACGGGGCAGGTGGATACGGTGGTCCCCGGGGCAGGCGCCACGAACCTCGTCTTCGGCGCCGACGGCCGCCCGCACGTCGAGCTCACGACCGGCAGCATTCGCCAGGATCTGGGCAGGCCCGGTTTCGATACGCTCCTGTAGGTTCCGCAATCGCACATACGCATACACGCACACATACGCAGTTGCGCATACGCACACTCGCGCAATGGAACACATGCACGTCGGCATATCTACGCACATGCACATAGCCGCACACGCGCCCATCGGGCTCCAGCCTCGGTGGGCGCCTTGTTTCCGGCCGTTTTCCGTATCCGGCGTTTAAGCCGCCGGATACGGGGAATAACCACCTGAGGGGAAACGGACAGCGCCGAGGGAGGGCGCGCCCCGAAAAGGAATGGAGAACGGAAATGAGGATACCCGCAAGGGCGGCAGGGCCGCTCGTCGCCATGGCCATAGCCGCAGCATCGTTCGGCTGCATCGCGCTCGCGGCTTACGCCGAGAACGCGACCGCCGCCGTGATCTCCGACGACGGTGATCATGTCGTCGTCGACGTCGACCTGAACGGAAGTGCGCCTGTCGGCGACGCGACCGAACAAGCCGATATGAAAAGCAGTCAGGGCGAATCGGTTTCCGATGCGGAACCAGACGAGGCCTTGAAAGCATTCGAGGCCCTGATGACGGCCAACGACATCATTATAAGATCAGCGTTTTACTACATCTTACTGCCGTCTCTCTTCGTGATGGCCTTGCCTCTCCTCTTATACGAATTGCTGGAGCTACATGATCGCCGCCGCCTTTGAGTCCCGACGGTTGGACTGAACCGGTGTCGTGCCGATCGTGAGCCCGGTCCGCCCCCGACGAAGTTATCTATAACCGGGCGGCTCTGCCCGAGCCGCCCTTGAAGGGAAGGAAACCCTATGATGCTTTTCGAATCTTTGATCTTCAACCTGCTCCCCGCAGCCGTCGGCATCATGGCCGTCGTGCTGGTGTTCGAGAGCTGCTGGCGCAAATGCCCGCCGGATAAGCTCATGATCGTCTCCGGCGCCGGCAAGATGCGCTCCGTCTCCGGCAAGGGAACCTTCGTGATCCCGCTCCTCCAGCGCGTGGACACCCTCTCGCTCGGTGCCGTGCAGGTGCAGCTGACCACCGAGAACGATATCCCGACGCAGGACGCAATCCTCATCCACGCCTGCGCCGTGGCGAACTTCCAGATCGGCCAGACCCCCGAGCTGATCGAGACCGCGTCCAAGAACTACCTGAATTTGGACAAAGAGGAGATGACCCGCCAGGTCACCGAGGTCATGCTGGGCAAGATGCGCGAGGTCATCGGCCAGATGGACCTCAAGGAGCTCATGCGCGACCGTGAGAGCTTCAACGCGAAGGTCTTCGGCGGCTCCAAGGATGACCTCGCCAACCTCGGCCTCGAGCTGCGCACCTTCAATGTGCAGGACTTCTCCGACTCCCAGGGCATCATCCGCTCCATGGGCGCCGATCAAGCGGCCGAGATTAAAAAGGAAGCCGAGCTGGCGCAGATCAAGGCGGCCGAGGAGGTCGCCATCCGCCAGAACCAGCTCGACTTGAAGCAGGCCGACCTCAAGAAGCAGGCCGACAAGGCGAAGGCCGAGGCCGATATGGTGAAGGCCACCGTGACGGCCGAGAAGCAGCGCGAGCTCTACATCGCCCAGCAGGAGGCCGAGATCGCCGCGGAGACCAAGAAGGTCGAGCTCGCCGAGCGCCAGGCGGACGTGAGGGAGCGCGAGCTGAACGCGACCGTGAAGAAGCAGGCCGAGGCCGACCGCTACGCCGCAGAGCAGGCGGCCGAAGCCGACCTCTACAAGCGCACGAAGCAGGCCGAGGCCGCCCGCATCGAGCGTCAGAACCAATCCGACGCCGAGCTGTATTCCGCCCAGAAGGACGCCGAGGGCATCCAGGCCCGCGCGAAGGCCGAGGCCGAGGCCACGCGCTTGAAGGGCGAGTCCGAGGGTGTGGCCGAGAAGGCCCACGGCGAGGGCGTCGCGGCGGGAATCAAGGCCCAGGCCGAGGCGTACAACGGCATGGATAACCCCTACCTGCTCGCCAACCGCTACATCGACATCATGCCCAAGGTAGCCGAGCAGGTTGCGAAGCCCCTCACTGCCGTCGATTCCATCAAGATGTACGGATCGGGCAACGCGCAAAAACTCGTAAAGGAGACCACATCGATTGTCGACCAGGTCGCATCCGGCCTGAAGGACAGCACGGGAATCGACCTGCCGTCCCTGCTGAACGGTCTGATCTCGAACCCCGATATCGATGCCGACTCCGCCGAGAACTCGGTGGAGTGATGGTCGTCCCGCTGATCGCCTCGGCCTTGCTGCTCGATTTCTTCGGCTGCATGATGCCCCTGGCATTGGTCGAGGACACCAAGGCATTTAAGGTCGGCGTGTTCCTGATTTGGGCGGCGCTGGTGGCGGATTCCGTCCTGATGGGCTTGTTCTATCCGAGGGAGCTGGCGGGGGTGAATCCCCTGTTGGCGGCAGGTCTCGAATCGATATGCCTCATCTGTGCCATGTATCCCCTGCATGGGTTCGCATCGAACTTGACCTCCTGTGGCATCCGGGTCGATATTGCCGCGGCCCTCGCCTTCATAGACTTCCTCGTGACCGCTGTGGGATATGTCTCCCTGCTCTTGGGCACGATCTGGCTTATATTCTTCTAGGCTCGCAGGCATATGGGCCTGTCGACCATCAAGCCGGTGCCCTTCCGGCCCCGCAAGCCGGAGGGTTCCGAGGAGTAGTACCGGGGCGGGCCGCCCGCACGTCGCGCAGACCGTCGGGCGGCTTTTTACATCGAAGGGGAGTGTGCCCCATGGAGGGGAAACGAAACCGCGGCGAGGTGACCGCCGAGCTTTCCGAGAAGGTATGGGCGAGGCTGTGCCGCGAGAACGCCCTGGTCGCGAGCGAGGTCTGGGTCGATGACGCCCGCCGGGTCGATTTCGTGGCCTACAGGCCGCATCGTCCGCGCGACCGATCGTCGAACCATGCGACCGCCGCCGAGCTCGAGTCCGGCACCTTCACGTTCGTCGAGGTCAAGTCGTGTATGGACGATTTCACGAGCGGCCACGGCAGGACGTTCGAGGGCGATGAGAACTGGCTGGTGTGCCCGCTCGAGCTCGCCGACTCGCTGGCTTCCAAAGGTATGCTGCCCAAGGGGGCGGCCGTGTACTCGCCCGACGCCCGCGGCGCCCTGCGGAAGCGTTACGACACTTCCGAATTCCGGCAGGTGCGCGTCGCCCCGGCAATCGAGCTGATATGGGCGATGCTGAGGCGGAAGAGCTCATGCGAGACCGGCGCCTGTTTTCCCGTATAGATCACCGGCACATCTGTCCGGATGCATATCCGCACATCGGCATACATACGCCGAGGCACATACGCGCACACGCATATACACACACCAGCACCATTGCACATATGCGCGCACGCATAAAGACATAGACGCACAGATGAACAGGCCGCGACCCCTTACGAGATCGCGGCCTGTTCTCGGACCGAAGTCCCACCCATGAAAGAAATCCGCGATGCCCGCATGGGAAAGACAAGCCGTTCGGCTGCGCGGGACCCACATCATTCTGAGGCTATCGTACCCGTCTGCGCATCGGGGTATACGGGCGCGCGGGGAAATGCGCGGAAGCATATCCGCCCCGCCTTCAAAAACTTCCTATAGTTTCTGCAAACCCCCGTTCAGCGTATATTTTTTCGCTTGCGCGGGTATCAATTCCCCGTTACTGGTCGAACGGATGACGGGATATGGAAATGGCAGACGGTGACCGCTTTACACCGGAACAGGCCGAGGCGCTGAGCGCGCTGAGGGACGGGAGGAACGTGTTTCTCTCGGGCAACGCCGGCACGGGTAAGAGCTACGTGCTCAACGCCTTCATATCGGACCTGAAGGCGCGCAACGTCGATTTCCTCGCCCTGGCGCCCACCGGCATCGCCGCGCTGAACCTCACGGACGGCTCGACGATCCACCGCACGCTGAAAATCGCGCCGGGGGTCTGCGCCCCCGATGGCCCCAAGGGGTCCCGCAAGGTGCTCGACGCCGCGAAGGTAATCATCATCGACGAGATCTCGATGTGCCGCATCGACCTGTTCGACCACGTGATGGGGATGATCTCCCAGTCCATGACGCGCAACGGCGCGAAGCAGGTGGTCCTCGTCGGCGATTTCTTCCAGCTGCCGCCGGTCGTGACCGAACGCGACTCCGCGCTGCTGATGAAGTTCTATCCCGGAAACCTCCAGGGCTGGTGCTTCAAGTCGAGGTACTGGACCGGCTTCGATTTCGAGCCGCACGTCCTCAAGACGGTCGTGCGCCAATCCGACCCCGATTTCATCGACAACCTGAACCGCGCCCGCGTCGGCGACGCGTCGTGCCTCGATTACTTCAACGCGCACTCGAAGAGCTCCCGCGCCTACCTGCCGAAGGACACGCTGGTGCTGTGCGCCAACAACCGCATCGCCGATTCGATCAACCGCGAGAACGTTGACGCGCTCGACGCACCGAAGGTCGAGTTCGCGGCCGCCGCGACCGGCACGGTGTCAAACGGCGACAAGATGGCGCCGGAGAGGATCGTCCTGTGCCGCGGCGCCCGCGTGATGTCGCTCGTGAACAGCCCTCAGGAGGGTTACGTCAACGGCACGCAGGGCACCGTCACCGACGCGTCCGCGGACGCCGTGACGGTCAAGTTCGACGGGGTGGACGAGAAGGTCCGCATCGAGCGGCACAGATGGGAGATCAACAAGTCCGAGGCCGTCGTCGAGATGGACGATGATGGCAGGCCCGTCAACAGGGTCAAGACCGCCGTCGTGGGTGCCTATACCCAGATCCCGCTCAAGCTCGCCTACGCCATCACCATCCACAAGTCGCAGGGCCTGACGTTCGATGCCTGCTGCGTCCACACGAAAGTCTTCGCCGAGGGCCAGCTGTACGTCGGCCTGTCCCGCGTGCGCTCCGCCGCCGGCCTCACCGTGTTCCCCAAGATTGAGCCGAACCGCCTGATCGCCAGCCGCGAGGTCGTGGAGTTCTACGACTCCCTCGAGCGCAGGATGGAGGAGCCGGTCCAAATCGAGTGCCCGCGCCGCTATGAGTCGCGGGTCCGCGCCTACATTCGAGACCTCATGGACGGCAGGGACCCCGACGCCCCCACGCCTCCCGCCCTGGAAGGCGCCCTGGAGAACAGCAAGGGAGGTACCCCGGAACCGGGGACCGAAAGACCGGCTCGAACCCTCGAAGAGAAGATTGGGGCGGATATAGTTGCCCGTGCCACCTTCGCCCTCAAATTTGCAGTTTCGGGTGCCATGTCCAAGGACCATCTTGAGGCCAAGATGCTCCTAGCCGGGTACGTACTTGATTGGGGACGCGCTCCGCATGAGCTCTATGTCGTCTGCAAGGAGGGCGGTTATCGCGTCAGCGTATCGGAACTGGGCATCCGGCGCTCCGAGATTGAGGCGAGGATTGCGAAAAACTCCGGCTTCGACTTGGGCTCCGCTCGTCGTCAGCCGAGCCCGTCCGACTCTCGTCCTGGGAAGCGGAAGGGCTCGGCGAAAGAGTCCGCCGGTCGCACCCGAAATACACGCAAGGCGAATAAGCGGTAGCGACAACGGAAATGGGAAGGCCGAATCTCCCGGCCTCCCCATTTCATTTTCGCGGGCGGATCGCTACCGTCTGCCGGTGAGCTCCCAGTCCCAGATATACTCCTCGACCTGCTCGGCGAGATGGAGCGGGGCGGGAAGGTTCACCCTCATATCGTTCTTGTAGAGCTGCACCATGCAGCCGCGCAGGGCCTCGGCGTATTTGACGCTGGCAAGCGCCTCGGCCTCGCCACCGGGCGACAGAAGGCAGTACTCGTTGATCGTCTTCTCGCAGAACGCCGCGGTGGGCGAATCGTACTTCGATCCGCGTGCGGACCATTTGTACTGGGCGTCGCCCGGTCGCGGGGCCAACGCGAGGAAGTAGCCGTCCATCTTGAAGAGTCCCTGCTTGTCGCGCCTGTTCGGCACGGTGCCGTCGTCTGCGCCGCCCGCGGCCACCTCGTCCGTGAACCAGTCGGGGACCTCGCCGTTGAGACCGGAGCGTATACGCAGGATGCGCAGCTTGCTGCCCGCGAGGCCAAGCGGCTCCTCATAACCGGTCGGTCCGTAGCTCAAGGGTCCCGACTCGAGGCCGGAGTCGCTGATGCCGGGCCACCAGTCTCTCTGGCGGATGCGGCCGTAGGAGTTGACGAGGAGGAGTTCCGGCCTGTCGCCGGTGGCGCGGACTATGCCGTGGAGCATCCTCTTCAGGGCCATTCCGTTTGCCCGCTTGCAGGAGTCCGGAAAGCCCTCGGAACCGCTCAGCCGGGCGAACTCGATGAGGGCGCGCCAGTACGGTAGGCTTCCGTCAGGTAGGAGGGGGCAGTACACGGTGACGGCACCGCTTCTCATGTCCTGTCGGACGCAATAGGGGAAGCTCGCCCGCGCCTTGCCGTTGCCGGAGTTGTAGACCTTCAACCCTATCGCCGGGATCGAGGTGTCGATGCCGCGCGAATTGCGTGCCGGTTCGGGTACGAAACCGAGCTGGCGCATGAGGTCGCGGACGGCGACGCGCGCGCGGATCTCGGGACTGCCCTTCGAGTCCTCGGGTTCGATGAATTGGGTCAAGCGCCCGGTTTTCGCGAACGCGATGCGCAGGGCGCGCTTGGGGTCTCCGCCGTCGTCTTTGCCCTTGGGCTTGTAGCTCTCGGCGCCCGGCAGGACCACTATGCACGCGGTCGGGTCGGTCGCCTCGGGAAGCGCGGCGGCGACTTTGCGCCAGCGGATCTTCGCCTGGCTGTCGCCGGTATTCTCCATGCGGTTCAGGAGGTCATTTGCCGGGATGTTATCGATCTCGACCTCGAAGCCGTCGACGGCCCCCTCCCCGCCGAGAAAGCGGGAGATCTCGGCCCTTGCCATATCGAGGAGCCGGGCATCGTCCTGGTTGCCGATCAGCTGGAATACGGCCCTGTCCCTGCCGGTGCAGCGGGCGAGTCTGGCGCGGTTGGCCCGGCCCCAGGCCTCCTGTCTCGCCCGTGCGCTGACGGGGTCCTTGTCCCAATCCGCCTGCCTGGGTTCCTCTATGGACGCCTTGAGATGGGTCAGTTGAAGCGAGTCGAGCGCACCGACGGGCTCCGCGATATCTTTGAGCCGAGCCGCGACGGCCTCTAAGAACATGGCCTTGTCGATGACGGATGCCCCGCTTGCGACCGAGGGCTTCGATGCCCAGGAGGCGGTCATCGCGTAGGGGGATAGGATCTGCGGCTGCGAGCCGTCGCGGGCGTACCTGCCCATGTCCTCAAGATACTCGCGGACTGCGGGCAATCCGGTCCCGCTGGCGAACTCGTAGTTCGCCAGGGCCGCGGGGTCCCAGGCCAAGTCGCGCTTCTGTTTGTTGTAGCCGTAGGGGACGACGCGGAGCGTGCCGCCTTCCGTGCGGACGTAGGCGTTGACATCGTGTTTGAGGAACGGGTCGTCCTGCCATGGCTTGCCGATGAAGCGGCGGACGGCGACATCCATGTTGAGCCTTGCCTTGCGGCCGACCGGCAGCGTCTCGACGTGGAATCTGAGGGCGAACGCCCACGGGTCCTCCTTGTGCCAGTGGATATCGGAAATCAGTTCGTAGACGTTTCCGTTTCCGCGTGAGACTCTGCTGAAGTTCTCGACCATGCCGTTGGCGAGCTCGAGGGGGATGCCGGCGATGGCGTCGGCGACTTGCGCGGAGAATGCGGGGAAGGTGAGCCCGCCCGTGGGACGGCCGTCGCCGCTGAACAGGCAGGTCTCCTCGACACGCACGGCCTCCTCGAACGTCTCGGGGTGCAGCATCCCCATCACCTTGCGGTAGGCGGGGAATTGGGTATCGATGTCCTTGCGGGAGGAGATCCAGACCGCGATGACGTTGCATAGCTTCGCGAGATCAATGGGGGCGAGGGCGATAAGCCAGCTGTCGGTATGCACGTTGGGGCGTACGGGGTTCAGCTCGACGGCCCGGTCGAGCCAGCAGCGCAGGTCGTCCTTAAGGACTTTGGTGTTGAGGTAGCCGCCCTCTTTCCTCGGGGGCATGAGCGTGAAGAGGGCGTCGCGCAGGCTGTCGGGCAAGCCGACGACGTGCACGGTCGTCTTGGTGTCGGGGACGGGTGCGAATGACATGAGGTGCAGCTTAGAGTCCGACATTTCCGATTCCTTTCCTGAACGACTCGTAGAACGGCCCGTAAAGGGCTTTGGCGACCTCCGGCTGGTCGCTATCGTGCATGAGGCGTTCCATGTAGGCGCCAAGCTCTTCCAGGGTCCTGAACGAGAGCTTCCCGTCGCCGCCGCGGAAGGCCGCATCGGCGAAATAGACATGCGGCGCGGGCCTCTCCTTATCGGCAAGCCTCGCCAGGCGCCCGAATATCTGGATGATCGTGACCATGAGCGTGGAGATCGCGTCGTCTACGAGGAATTGCCTTCCCATGGTCCTCCATGCGCCCATGGGAAGGTTCTCGTCCCGCTCCATGGTCTTCCATGTGCGCCAGGCGGAGGCCCTGACCTCGGTCGCGAACTCCCCGGGATTGGCCGGGTAGTCGCCGACCTCCCTTTCGATGAGGCCGTTGAGCTTGCGGTATCGCCCGCCGAGGTCGTGCGGTGTGCCCATCGGGCGCACCGAGAAGATGAGGCTCGTGAACACGGCATGGCCGCCGCGGTCGACGATATTGAAGCCGCGCTCGATGGCCATGGCCGGCGCCACGAGCACTTTGGCCGGATGGTCGCAGAACTTGTAGACTTCGCTCCGGGGCACGAAGTGCTCCCTGTGCTCGTGGTTGTTGCGCACCAGGGCTGCGACCTTGATTGCCTGGCCCTTGCGTCGGAACTCTTGCTCGATGCGGTCGCGTGCGTCCTCGGCCTCCCGGTAGCTGTTCACGATGACCAGGGCCTTTCCCGCGCCATCCGCGTCGAGTTCGTCCCTCAGCGTGGCCATGGTCTGGGATAGGACGATGCCGAGGTTGCCGGAACGCATCTCGGCGGCGCTGCCGGACACGTTCTGCTCGATGCCGAGGTCCCTCACGGTCGAGGTGGAGAGCTTGGCCGCCTTCCACGGCTCCGCCTCGAGGAGGTAGTCGACCGGCCTGTTCACGTGGTATTGCAGGCAGCCGGGCTCCCAGCTCGAACCGGAGAGCAGGAGCACGTGCGGCCCCAGCGCCGCCCCGGCGGGGTCGGTATCGAGCCAGGGCAGCGAGCACATGAAGGCCCGCCCGAAGGCGAACTGCCGGAAAAGCCTGAGGTCGTTGCCGTCAAGCTTCATCCCGAAGATGTTGCCGATCAGCGAGTTGGGGAGATAGTGCTGCTGGCGCGTGTAGCTGAACTTGAGGAAGTTGTACAGCTCGTCGACGGAATCGTCCTTGAAGCTGAGGAGGTCCTGCGCGGAGGCGAGTTCGCGCAGATACGAGTCGAACCGGATGACCTTGAGGGCGAAGGAGAACCTGGTCCGCAGCTCGTCGGGAAGCTCCGAGCATCCGCGTGCAGCGAGGTATTCGTTCAACGAGTAGCTGTGGGTGTCGTCGTCGATGCCCTCGCAGGAGGTCGCGACCGCCTGCGAGAGCTTGTTGAGGGCCGCATCGCCGCCATCGAGGCTCTTCTTGGCAATCTCGAATCTATAGGGGTTGATGAGTTTGTCGGCATCCTCGTAAACCTGTTTGGGAAGGCCCTGCTCCAGGAGGTCGTTCAGAAGCGAGAGCGACGTGAACGCCTCGTCCTTGACGATGCGCCATTTCGCCACGCGGTCGTCCCTGACGGATTTGAGCAGCGCCTTCGCGACGGGCTCGGATTTCTGGCGCAGGTCGTAGAAAAGCTCCTCGTTGAAGTCCCTCATCTTGTCGTCCGGGCGCCGCTTCATGGCTGCGGCTGTCGGGTCGGCGGCGTTGCGGATGAGCTCCTGGAAGCTCATGCTAGGGGCGAAGCAGCCGTCGAGCTGCGCCTGCACGCGGTCCGCCTCATCGAACAGGACGACGTCGAACTGCTGAAGGGCCTCCTCGAAGAATGCCTTGCGCTCCCTTCCGACGATCATGGTGGCGAAGCCGGTGGGAGTCGTGACCACGACGTCGGATGTCAGGGACTCGCGGGCCATGGCCTGCGATGGGCACACGTCCCAGTACGGGCATGAGTTCGCGCCGCCCTTCTTGGACCGGAGGCCGCGACATGGCGTGCTGCCGTATCCGCAGGCCTCGGGATCGGAAGAGGAGAGCCCGTCCATGATGCAGGCGGTCTCCAGGTATTTGGATGCGGAATGGCCGAGGAGCATGGAGTCATCGTGGTCGAAGAACTCGTCGAGCCGTTCGATGCGCCTGCCGCGCGACACCAGGGGCGAGGCGCTGATTCCCGCCTCGCGAAGCAGGACGACGCTTTCCATCACGTCCGATACCGAGTTGAGCAGGGATACCGCGCGCAGACCGCGCTTCGCGAGGCAGACGATGAGCATGTCGGCGAGGACGGACTTGCCGGCGCCGACGAGGCCGACGAGGCTCACGACCTCATCGAGGCGCAGGCCGTCGGCGACGGATGTGCTGCCGCCGCGGGCCCGCTTGAGGAGCCCCTGGTCCTTGACCCTTCTGAGCACGGCAGCGTAGTGGGTCTTCCCAGTCTTCTCCCCGACTTCGTCCGCGGTCGAGATGAGCTCGTCGAGGGTGATATCGATGGGCGGGCGCCTGCTCTTGCGGGGGATATCGTCAATCTTGCCCGTTTGGGGCGGCACGGCATCGGGTATGGTCACCCAACGGATCGATCCGGTTACCGTGGTATCGCCGGTCGCCTCGGGCTTGCATGTGTAGGAATACCGTCCTTTGGGTCTCGCGACCACGTTTTTATGGGAGAGTTTGACATCGCCGAGGAGGCGGTCTATATAGATCGGCATGCGGTCGATCCCGGTAAGGGGGTGCTCGCGCAGGGCCATTCCGCCGTCGGCGATATCGAAGAACCGGTACCGCTCATATTCCGCGCGCTCGTAGAGGCCCAGCAGTCGCCGCCAGGCCGTGGATGAAGCCAGCGAGAACAGGTGTCGGCGCGCCATCTGCATGAGGTGGCCGTCCGCGCCGATGGTCTCGGGCCTGATGAGCTGGTAGTTCGATAGGAGCCTGTCGGCCTTTCGGGGATCGGCGCCGGGACCGCATACGCGTACCGCGAGCGCGAGCAGCGACTCCACATTCAGGAACTCGTCGAGGGATAGGTCGCTGTCCTCGGGATAGCGCACCTCGAGATTGCGCTTCAGCTGGTCGAAGCCTTCCTGGGCTGTATCATTCGGCTCGTTCATCGCGTGCCTCCCTTCGCGGCGGCATTGAGTCGTTTCGAGAAGTTGCGCAGCGTTTCGCATGAATAGCCGGTCTTGCCGCGCAGGACGGCATTGCATAGCGCACGATATCCGGGATGGTCCCGTTCGACCTGGTCCGGCGCGACATAGGCCACCTCATCCGCGCACATCTGGGCGATGCCGGTGTCGTCCTCTACCTCGCGGGCAAGCCGCTCGGCGCGGCCGTATGCCTTGGCGTCGACGGCAAGCTGTCGGCCGTCCGGCAGATGGATCAGGATGTCGCAGGTGTCCTTGAGGGGCCACATTTCGTATTTCAGACCGAGGCCCGCTGCGGCCTCGGCGATCGCCAGCTCGAGCTTTCCGGGGGAAGAGATGTAGTGCATGACGCCGCGGGATAGGCGGAAGGCGTCGTGCGCGACGCTGTCCAGCTTGTCGAAATCGCCTGTGACGGCCTTGGCGCACGTCGCCGATGAGCAGTGGGGCTGCTTGCCTCGCATGGTCATCGTCCAGCCGCAATTCGGGCATACTTTTGCGGCGCCCGGGACGGGTTCGTAGGCCATGGAGACGAATTCCTGCAACCACACCGGGTCGATGGTGTCGGCTTCGCCCTGGTCGAGGGGGTCGGGGTCGCCCAGGGCGAGCCCCGTCTTGATCCTGACGTATTCGTTCCAGGTGAGCAGCGGGTGGCGGATGAGCATCCTGCGTCCGTACACGTATTGCTCCTGGGTGCCGGCTCGGAGGAATTCATACACCCTGCGTTCCTGATGGCCGCCCAAGAGGTCGTTTTCCGCAAAGCGCAGTACCTCGTAGCATTCCGACGTCGCGGCGAAGTAGTCGCCGTCTACTGACGCCAGGGGCCCGATCTCGATGGACCGGCACCCTTCGACGGCTTCCCTGCACTCGTCGCGCCACCGGGCCGTCCACTCGCGCACGTCTGACGCTGCGCTGTTCCTGATGAAATCGGACTCATTGAACGTCGGCAGCAGCTCTTCCGCATCGTCGGAGCACTCAGCGCACAGCGCGGCGAGGATATTCATGCCGTGTCTGAATGCCTGGCTGTAGGGATACCTATGCGGGTCGGCCTCGTAGAGGCCGTCCTTCTCGGCGATGCCGTATGCGATGAGGAATACGGCGGTCTCGAAGCGGTTGGCGATATCGCGGGCTTTGCCGGCGGCTTCGGCCGCGGCGATCGGGTCGGACATGGACCACCTCTTTATTGGAATTGGCATACACAGCAGCTTTGATACCCGCCCCCGCCGCGCTTTACACGCCCCTACCGAAACTCGACGGATAAAAATGCCCCCGCACCGGCTCGAATCGAGTGAAAGACTTCCCGCGCACGGGGTAGAAACAGCTGGGACGGTACACATCCGCGCGAAAGGTCGGACATGTCTAGGGTGGCCTACGGGCAAAAGGGATACAGCGGCGCTTCCATGAGAGTGAACGCGCGGGCGGCCTACGAGGCGGGGGAGATGCCCCGCTCGAAATGGACCAAGGCGGCGATCCTCGGCGCCTTGAGGGGCTACTGCGATGAGATGGACCTGCTCTACGACCCTGCGGTCGAGTCCGAGACCAAGGCCGCGCTCTTCGACCGGTTCATCGCCTCCTCGTCCTGGCACCACACCGGCGCCTACGCCCGCGTGACGGAGTTCTTCGCCCTGGACGAGGCCGCCGTGGTCGGGGCGTTCCGCGAGCTCGGGCCCGAGGAGGCGGCCGAGCGCGACCGGATCCGGGCGCAGGCTGCGGCCCGGGTGCGGGAGGCGGAACGGCATCGGAGGGAAGCGGAATGCCTATTCGAGTACCGCTTCTCCTGCTCCCCATATAGCGCCATGGCGTACGAGACGTTCCATCCCGAGCTGTGCGAGCGCCGTGTGAGCAAACACAGGAAGCAGGAGCTCGTCGTGTACCGGCTGCCGGACGGCAGCGAGCCGTCGGGCTATGCGGAGATGTCCGTCCCGGCGGACTATGCGGACAGCAGCCATGTCGTGCCGTCGGTTTTCATATCCGGCACGGGCGGGGATCGCGCGTGGCGCGATATCGACTTCGACGAGGCCGAGCGGAAATTCGCCGCGGCGGCGAGAAGGGCCGCGGCCATTCGCGAGGGGAGGCCGAAGCTCATGCAGGACGAGGCCAGGCGCGCTGCGATACGTGAGACTCGGCACCGCGTCTGCACCGCCCCCATTTTGAAGAGCATAAAGGAGATTCACAGGTGACGGGGAAGAATGTCTATACGATGACGGCGATGACGAGGCGAGCGTTCGTGGGCCTCGCGGTCATGGCGGCGCAGGCCGGACTCGCGGGCTGCGTGAGGAACAGGGCGCCGGACGCCGGCTCCTCCGACGGCGGCGCCGGGAAGTCGGGCGATGCCGGCACCTCGTCGCCGTTCGCGCCGCAGCAGTCCGCCCAGGCGTCCGTGGACGGCATCTCGATCGACCGCGTGACGATCGAGGAAGGCACGGGGCCGGACGGCAAGCCGTTCCGCTACATCCGGGTTGCCTATACCTTCGAGAACGTCACGGACTCGGACACTGTCGCACCCTATACCGATATCAACGCATACCAGGACGGGATCAAGCTCGACAGGTCCTACAAGGTGCAGGACCAGCGGGCGCAGAAGCAGATCGAGCCGGGCGGGAAATTGAAGTCGTTCACGGCGTTCGCCCCCGATTCTGAGACGGTTCCGGTCACGGTCAAGGTGATGGCGCCCGGCGAGAAGGAGCCGAGGTCGGAGCGATGCTACTGCATCGTGAACCCGGGCCTGCAATAGGCCGCCCCGCTCGCACGTCCACACATATATGTATATGCGCGTCTATGCGTTTACGTACATGCGCATATGGGTAGACTCACATCGAATAGAGACGAAACGAGAGGGGATGGTCCGCATGGCGCCGTTCATCAGTGAAAATATCGACCTGGTTCCTTGCATGGCCATGGCATTCAACGCGGCGATTGCGACCATGGGTTTTCTGAAAATGGTTGCATGGACCGAGCGCGGCATGTCGTCGAGGATGTCCAGATACATCGACAGGTTCGGCAAGATGGGCATCGACCGCGAGATTTTGGAGGTCTATGCGCGATCTTATCTCGACGAGTCGCGCAACGCGCTCATCTGCTGGACCGTTGGCCTCGCCATCACTATGGCTGTGGGGATTGTCATCTGGGCCCACGACGTCGGCGTGGCAGTCCTCCTGACATCCGTGGTCGCGGCGGCGGTATCCATCAGGTGCATCGTCATGGCAGTGAGGGATGTGGCGGATATCCGCGACGTCCTGGCCGAAACCGACCTAGGCACCCAGACCGCGTGATTTGCCCTGGCATCCAATCAATAGGGACAAGCAGATATTCAGAAGGGACTCGATATGGGTATGCAAAGCTATATGGCGACGGTATTTGTCGGCGAGCGTGAGATTGGCGGGCCTTTTGTAAACGGTGATTTTCGTTCAAGCCTGAACTTCGCGAGGCGAGAGCTTCGCGGATACCTGCGCCTGGCTGAGAGTATCTGACGGCAGGAAGTCATGGGTGGTCGCCGTCGTGGCCTTCGTTGTGCAACCGCCCCGGCGCTTGATTTTGGCATCCTTACCGAGACGAAGGATAGCGAGACCGGCACCGTGGAGTCCAGCTTTACCGTGACGTCGGCCTACACGGCCGAGGATTTCGTATCGGATACGCGAAGCGCGTTTCTTGCCTGCGTCACCGAAGATTTCGGCGAGCAGGTCGCATCGGAGGCTGCAAGTCTCGTCGATGGTCAAATCGCGTCGATGTCGTGGTATAGGCGCTTCGAGATATGGAACGACCTCGCATCCTACGACATATGCGGCGTTGCGAACGCCGATCATCTCATCGACGGGCTCGAGGAGCTTTCCGTCGCGCTCGCCGATGGCCGCGCGTTCGACGCAAACGGTGGAAACCCCGTCTTTCATTCTTGTCACCGGGCCGAGCGGCAAAGTGGCGACAGAGAGTTACCTGTGCCTGCCAGACGTACTCATCGACATCATTGAGACAGGGGCTTCGGGCAACCGGAGCTCTTTTCTAATATGAGCCGGCACCTCCACGGTACCGGCCCAATAACGACTGCCTACATATCCCAGATCTCGCTCAGCCGCTCATCGTCCGCGGCCTCCTCCTCGAAGCGGAACTCGTAGGGGATGGCCAACCTGGTGAGCTCAAAGGCCACCTTTCTGGTCATGGCGTTCGAGATCCGCGCCGCGCGCGCATCCTCCGCGGCTAAGTCCTGCTCGCGGAAGTAGGGGAGCGGGTAGGGGTTGACGTCCGTCTCGCCGACAATCTTCTCCACCAGGCACCCGACCTCGCGCTCCTGGACTTCTGCTAGGTTCTCGAGGTGCTTCCACGCCTCGGCCGTGGCGCGGCACCGCGGCAGGCGCGGGCTCTCCCAGTTCTTGACGGTCTTCACGTCGACGCCCGCGGCCTGCGCGACGTCGGACTGGTAGAGCCCCAGGCTCTCGCGCAGCACCTTGAAGCCTGCCTTGGTGTGGATGGTCCGCATGTCCGTTCCCTTTATCTTAGATCCTCTTCTCGAAGAGCCCGTGATAGACCCCATCGATCTCGTCCTGGTATTCGCACAGGAATTCGCACTGTCCGCCCTCGAGCGCGGCGAAAAGCCCGCGCAGGGTGGCGATGCCATAATCGTGGAACCCCGCGGGAAGGTAGAGCGTCCCGTTGTAGGGCGCGCGTCCGACCCGGTAGCACGTGAAGTCACCGAAGGCCGACCCCTCGACGCGGTAGAGGCTGTAGATGTCCCCGCCGCACCGCGCGGATCCGACCGGCTCCGTATGCCCGGCGATATCGCGGATGATCTTCCCGTCCGCGCGTCTCGCGGCCGCCTCGCGCGCGAGCGTGCGCAGCTCGGGCACGCGGTCGAGCGGATCGACGGTGTTGACCGTCTCCTCGCTTTCCGTGAACTCCTCGCCGTCGAGCGTGATTTCGCTCACGGTGGCGACCCACCGGGCGAAACCACGCTGGCAGGCCTCGACCTTGGAGGCCGCCGCGGCCTCGTGCGCCGCCCGCAGCGCCACCTTCCGGCTGTCTCCCTCGTAATGCAGCACCGGCGAATGGAGCGGTCGCACGTCGATATCCTCGGTTCCCGTGAACAGCAGCTCGCGCGACTCCGTCACGAAGAGCGTTTCCATATAGTCCTCCCATATGCGCGCCGGGCGGCCCCATGCCGCCCGCTCGGTAGTCCTTGTACCCCCTGAGGGGAAACATAAACACGCGTAGCCGAAAAGGATGCCGACCGGTTTTCCCGCCAGGCCGATCCGTCCCGCGATCCGCGCCTTCCAGCGCTATACCGTCTCTATACCGCCAGTGTCCCGGTTGCGCATGGCGCACCGGTGAATTCCTCCCATTTTTGGGCAAGTCCCAAACGGGCGCAGATATCGAGAATCGGCGTCTCGCGGGCGATATAAAGTTTTGCCGCGGCGTCGGCCTTCACGTCCGCGACGCGCGGGCGGCCCCCGACATTGCCGCCATGGTTCCGTTTTACGGCGATACCTTCGGCCTGGCGCTGCCTGATCAGGTCTCGCCCGAGCTCCGCGGTGCAGGCGTGGGTGCCGAGCACGAAGCGGCCTAGGCGTTACACCTCCTGCCGTCTGGGTACACTGTCCCAAACCACCGAACCGCCCCGGCGCCCACCGGTACTGGGCCAACCGAAGGAGAACGCAACCATGGATAACCACCACATCACCCGCGCGATGGTCGCTGCGGCCATCCAGCAGGGTTTGATCGTCCCCACACTCGATTCCGGCGCTCTGGTTGCCGACATGGCTGGCTTGGGGAAATACTATGAGAACGACGACTATGGATACGCCCCCATGTTCGGCTATATCGTATGCCAGGAGACCCGCGACTACACCGAGGACATCGAGCAGGGCCTTGAGGCTTCCGACCTGGACTTCGGTGAGGTATGCGACGCGGTTTTCCATACCTTCGAACTGATGGCCGAGGATGCCGCTGCCGATCCGGGCGCCTACGCGACTCATTTCCAGCGCTGCCACGACTACCTGGCCGACGGCCTCGGTGAGGGCTTCGACCAGACCGCGTCATACACCTACACCGACCCTGCGGGCGACAGCTGGGAGATCGAGATCCGCGGCGACGACGAGATTGCATCGCCCGCCGCCGCACCCGACGCAAAGCAATCTGCCCGCCGACGCTAGGCACACCCGAGGCATACTAACGCAAAGGCCCCGCACGGTCCGATCTCTCGAACCGTGCGGGGCCTTTGCGCATTATCTCGTAGAGCCCGCCCTATTCGCACACCATCCCGCGCAGGGCCACGAGGTCGTCGCGTACCTCGTCGAGCAGCTTCCTGCCCTTGAGCTCCGCGTCCTCCATCGGGCTAACGTATCCCTCCTCATGCGGATCGAAGAGCATATCCGGGTCGGGCAGCCATTTGCCTCCGTCCTCGCCCAGAGCGGTCTCGGTCATGATGTCGCAGAAGCCCAGGAGCTTGACGAAGGTATCGCTCTCGCCGACATAGGGGGTCGCGCGTCGGCATGCGCGAAGGTACGCGGAAAGCGTCTGCAGGAACAGGTCCTCGGTGTCGATCTCCCAGGGAGGGCAGGCCTTATCGGACTCCGGGTTCACCTTGACGTCGTGCAGGATCGAGCCCGGCACGCAGCGCAGGTCCGTGGTCGGCCAGACGAGGTGGTCAGTCTCCTCGCACAGGTCGAGGAAGTCGTAGGCCTGGTTCCAGAGTGCGCAGAGCACGTCCAGCTGCCTTTCGCTGAGTTTTTCGTCCATGGTTCCATCTCCTGATTCTATAAGCAGGTCGGAGGCGTCGATGTGCGCCCAGCGGGCGATATCTTCGACCTTCTCGAGGTCGCTCGGCGCGTGCGCCCCGCGTCGCCAGTCCTTGATCGACGAGACCGAGACGTGCACGGCCTCACCGAGCTCCCTCATCTTCGCGGCGCCTGCGGCGCCATGCCCCAGCAGCGAATCGAACACGGCGGGGGAGAATGTGAACGGCTTGCCGCCGATCATGTAGGCATCTTTCCGCAATGCGGCAACCTCGCTTCCCTGGTCCTTGAGTCGATGCTATCCGATGCGGGCGCGGCTATGGAGACGAAGCCGGACGGACCTCTAACCGTCCGGCTTCACGGAGAACCACAACCCGTCGTCGCAGATAAGCCCGCGCACGACATATCGCCCGCCGACGTCCACGACCGCGCCGGTCACGGTCGCGTCCGTCTTGCCGAACATGCTGGGGCAGGGCAGCGTCGCCCCGACCCTGGCGATCTCGAAGCGCCGTCCCTCGCAGATGAGCGCCTTCGGGGTGTTGAGCCCGCACCTTCGGTCAATCTCAACCGTTATGGGGACGACTTTGGCGTCGAACCTGTTGCACCCGGCCATGTGCCGGACCCCCTCCCGCTCGGCCGTGCGCCTCGCGCACGGGGCCTCACCGTATCCCTCCATGGATGCCGCCCTGTGATTCCACCATGAAAGGCATCCAGGGCGATACCGCCGCCACCCACGTCGAATCCCGCGGCACGCGGCTCCCAGCCATTTTTATTCGGCGGGCCCGATGCGGCGTCCGCGCCTGTTGTCGGAATAAGCTCGCTCCCACGCATCCTGGACCCTGCGGGAGTCGCGTATCTTGCAGAAGATGCCCGTCTTGGGCGATCCGTCGCGCAGCATGAACGTGATGAAGCAGAAGTCGCCGATATCGGGGTCGTCGTCCGTCATCATGGCGGCGCACTTGTCCAGCACCTCGCGGTTGTCCTCCTGCGACCCGTCGAGGATGTCGATCGTGCAGGTGGCGGTATCCGACGGTCCGACGAGGTTTTCGGGCACCGCGGGCAGCGCATCCGGGTCGGCACCGTCGATCTCGCCGAGAAGGCGCGTCTCGAACGTCGGCATCGCCGCGCGCAGGCGCCCGAGGGCGTCCGCGTAGGCGATCGACGAGACGAAGCGCTCGAGCTCGCCGGCAGCCTTCTCGGGGCGCTCCGCATCTCCCTGCGGGTCCATATCCATGAGCGCGTCGGCGAGCATGGCGACGGCGGCCTCGGCGATCCTGCCGGACTTGCCCATATCGTCGGCGCACTCGCCGGCGAGGGCTGACAGCGCGCTGGAGTAGAAGGGGATGTCCCCGCGGCGCCCGAACCCCTCGGCGGCGCGCCCGCAGGCCTCCCTCCATTTCTCCATCAGCGCGAGCCTCAGATTCGCCGTATCGTCGTGCTCGACGGGCGGCACCGCTCCGTGATCCGTGGCCATATCCGTTTCCTTCCATCCGTTTCCGGCCGCGCCCGCGGCCTCTCTAGAGAGCCGTTTACCCTGAATCGCCCCCGCTCATGCCCGCTAAATTGAGATCGGGGCGGAACTCCGGGCACCCGTATCTTCCCGCCATCATCGAAGCCGGCTGTTTCCGATGCTCCCGGACGGGGTATCAACTAACCGTGTCAGATCGACGACTGGACCGAGGGGGCGCCATGTGCGGCAACGATGGGTATATGGACGAGAACGAGATCGAGCGCGCCGTCGCGGGCGATCTGGAGGGGTGCTGGCGGGGCGCGGGCTGGTACCGCGTCTGCTTCAGCGACGGGGCGGGATCGTATCCGGCCGCGTGGTACGAAACCGAGGCCGAGCTTGCCGACGACCTGCGCGGCGCCTACGAGTGCGCCGGCGAGCTGCATCTGCCCTATGCCGAGATTTCCGTGATCGACCAGGCGGTCGAGAAGGTCTGGCAGGGCGAGGGATGGTATCGGGTGACGGACGGCTACGGCGAGGAGTGGGAGCCGGACTTCTATGTGACGCGCGAATGCCTCGTCGCCGCCATGCGCGACGCCTACGACCAGGCGCGCGTATGCGTCCCGTGCGTCGAGCCGGTCCCGGACCCCAGCCTGCGCCGCGCCCGCTCCCTCTAATCCGTCCTGGAATCCAAACTGGTAGACCGACCTGAAGGGATACCCACGCGTTTCCCACACCCGGCTGCCTACGGGACGGATGGGGTCCCTTCGGGCATCCGGCCATGGAAAACGCGGCCTGCGCGCACGCACGGGCGGGCGAGCGACCGGAAGTCCCCTATAGAAACAAAATTGCGTAGACGCACATCTATGCGTTTACGCAATTACGCATCTGGGTACATACAGACCGACGGCGCGGGCCGCTGCGCCCGGAATGGATACGCAGGCGGGAGGATCGGCCTCCCGCCGGAACCGAAAGGATAGAAGTCAATGAGCATCAACCGCGTCAACATCACCGGAAACCTCACCCGCGACCCCGAGCTCCGCGCCACAGCGGGCGGCACCCAGGTGCTCTCGTTCGGCATCGCCGTCAACGATCGCCGAAAGAACCCGCAGACCGGCGAGTGGGAGGACTATCCCAATTACATCGACTGCACCATGTTCGGAACCCGCGCCGAGGCCGTGGGCCGATACATCTCCAAGGGGAGCAAGGTCGCGATCGAGGGCAAGCTGCGCTATAGCTCCTGGGAGCGCGACGGCCAGAAGCGCAGCAAGCTCGAGGTCATCGTCGACGAGATCGAGTTCATGAGCTCCCGCCCTGCCGCGTCTCCTGCTGCCGCGGTTGATGGTGGGCAGCAGTATACGGTCCCCGAGGCTCCCGCCCTCGAGGTTGCGGACGAGGACATCCCGTTCTAGCCGACCTGTACAACCCCATACTCAAGTGATCGCCCCGCCGGTGAACTGCACCCCAGTTCTTGGACAGGGCAAATAGAAAGCAGTTAAGCTGCATA
>ERZ1034928.336-NODE-336-length-24699-cov-5.532097_pt1 | contig 24699 bp, 25 predicted proteins | sample MGYA00520627_ERZ1034928 | MGnify/ENA primary metagenome ERZ1034928 (study PRJEB33766, sample SAMN09781755) | gut metagenome | biome: gut microbiome | host: Homo sapiens | place: Madagascar | study: EMG produced TPA metagenomics assembly of the PRJNA485056 data set... | reverse complement strand
ACACGAAGGAGATTACTGATGGCTATTCCCCAACTCAGCCCTGAAGATCGTCAGGCGGCCCTTGAAAAGGCAAAGGCTGCTCGCATCAAGCGCGCGCAGGTCCGCGATGATCTCAAGGCCGGCAAGCTCACGCTTGCACAGGTGGTCGACATGAAAGACGACCCGGTCATCGGCCGCATGAAGGTCTCCACGCTCATCGAAACCCTTCCCGGCTACGGCAAGGCCAAGGCCGAGAAGGTCATGAAGGAGCTGCAGATCGCCGAAAGCCGCCGTCTGCGCGGTCTTGGTGAGCGTCAGCAGGTCGCGCTCCTCGAGCGTCTGGGCTAGGCAGTGCGTCGCGGCAATCTGTTCGTCATCTCCGGGCCATCAGGTGCTGGTAAAGGCACGCTGGTGGCCCGACTTGTGCAGGCGGTTCCCGATGCGTGGGTTTCGGTTTCGGCCACCACGCGCAGCCCCCGCGCAGGCGAGGTCGACGGCGTTCATTACCAGTTCAAAACCAAGGAGCAGTTCCAGCAGCTCATTGATTCCGATGGCCTGCTCGAATGGGCGGTGTACGGGTCCAACCATTACGGCACGCCTAAGGCTAGCGTCCAGGAGCACATGGCGGCCGGCCAGCAGGTCATCCTTGAGATCGATGTGCAGGGGGCGTTCCAGATCAGGGAGAAGGTGCCCGAGGCTCACCTGATCTTCATCGAGCCGCCTTCCATGGAGGTGCTCGAGCAGCGCCTTCGCGGTCGCGACACCGAAACCGAGGAAGTCATCCAGCAGCGTCTTGCTGCTGCTAGGGTGGAGCTTTCCCGTAAAATGGAGTATGATATACAGCTTGTGAACGATAATCTTGACGAAGCTGTTTCGCAGCTCGTCTCATACGTGAACGAACAAGCCGAGAAAACGCGAGGTTAACTACCCTATGAGCATCATCGAACCCAGGATCACCGACCTTCTGGACGCAACCGATAACGACCGTTTCCTGCTGTGCGCCCTGGCATCCAAGCGCGCCCACGACATCAACGACATGATGCGCGGCCAGCGCGATCGCGCCATCCAGCTGCAGACGGCCGTCGAAATCGCCAAAGCCGCAGATAAGAAGCCGCTTTCCATGGCTTTCTCCGAAATCGCCCGCGGCGATGTTTCCTATGATCCGGAAACCATCGACGCCGAGAACCACTAACCTTTTCTACGCCAAGCAGTTTTCGTTTGACGTGTGCACCCTCTGGCGTCCTGCGCCTGCCTATGCTGAGCATTTGCTGAGCTGTTTGCGTTGTAAATGACGTTAGGGCTTGCAGGACGACAGGGGGTTTGTTCCGTTTACCCGCTTAACGAATTGTTCGAAGGGCTGTTCATATGACCGAATTCCAGCGCATTTGCCTGGTCCACTACCATGAAATCGGGCTGAAGGGGCACAATCGCTCCACGTTCGAGATGCGGCTGCTCAAAAACCTTGAGGCGTTGCTCTCCGATTTCGATGTGGTCACCATTCATCGAATTTCCGGTCGCCTGTGCGTGTTTTTGCGCGAGGGCACCGATTGGGAGACCGAGAAGCGCTGCGCTGATTTCATCCGTAAGGTTCCCGGTGTGGCCCGTGTATCCTCAGGTTACAAGTGCGAGCGCGATTTGGCGCAAATGGAGCAAGCTGCGCTGGCGGCCATGGCCGATGTCGATGATTCCACCAGCTTCAAGGTGCAGGCTCGTCGCAACCATACCGACTTCGAAATCGGTTCCATGGATATGAACCGCATCATCGGCGCCGCGTTGTGCGAGGCGCATCCCGAAAAGCAGGTTCAAATGAAGAACCCCGATGTGGTGGTAGGCGTCGAAGTGGTGCAGAACGCCGCTTACGTGTACGCTCGCAGCGTGCGCGGCGTCGGTGGGCTTCCGGTTGGAAGCTCGGGCAAGGTGGCCTGCCTTCTGTCCAGCGGCATCGACTCGCCGGTGGCCACGTGGCGCATGGCTCGTCGCGGCGCCGTGTGCATTGGCGTGCATTTCTCCGGCCGCCCTCAAACCAGCGACACCAGCGAGTATCTGGTCGACGATATCGCGCATGTGCTTGAGAAGACCGGATGCATCGGCCGCGTGTATGTCGTGCCGTTCGGCGATTACCAGCGCGAGATCTCGCTGACAGTGCCTCCTCAGCTGCGCGTCATCATGTATCGCCGCCTTATGTTCAAGGTTGCGCAGGAGATCGCTCGTCGGGAAGGGGCGAAGGCCCTGGTAACCGGTGAGTCGCTCGGCCAGGTGGCTTCGCAAACCTTGGATAACATCCGCTGCACCGATGCAGCGGTGGATATGCCGGTGTTTCGTCCTCTCATCGGCACCGACAAGCTTGAGATCATCGATATGGCCCAGCAGGTCGGCACCTTCGAGATCTCATCCCAGGATGCCCCCGATTGCTGCACGCTGTTCATGCCGCGCAATCCCGAGACGCATGCGCAGCTTGAGGACGTGCTTGAGGCAGAGTCGGCGCTTCCTGTCGATCAATGGGTGTCCGAGCTTGCCGACGCTGCGGATCCGCACGACTACAAGTGCCCGGGCTATAAGAAGAAAAAACCGCGCAAGGAATAACGTTTCCGGCGTATATCGCCATGGGTCGGCGCCTCATTTTCGGGCGCAACATGAGATGCAAATGAGAAGGCCGCGCTTTTTGCGCGGCCTTCTCGCGTGTTCGGCAATACGCAAGCAAGACTCGGCATGTTGTGCAGTCATCGAATTTGATCAAAGGCGCGTATCGAGAGGAGCCGATTTGCAAGAGTCGATCGGTCACTCGAACTCGTTTGCCGTTGACTTTTGATGCAAGGAAAGGTTTCTTGACGCTGCTTCGAGACGCTCTCGTGCTTCCAACGACATTCCGTGGTGCTTGGAAGACGCGCGTCTCGGATTGCTTCTTACTTATCCTGCAAGGTTTATGCGACCAGGAGCGTCTTTTTCGACAAGGGTTCTGCAAGATGGCGGAGCTATGCTTTCCGAAATCAAGGAAAGGGGCTCTTATGGATTTCGTCCGGTACGCCGATTCGGTTCGCGCCAAGCTGCATATGGGCGGGGTGCGCCTTCCCGTTGTGATAGGCATTACGGCTGTTGCGATTTGCGTTTTGGTTGCAGGCGGTGTGGGCCTGGCTTCGGTGGTCGCGCCGGATTCCGCTTTCACTGTTGAGAAGGCCGACGCTTCGCATGGCGAATCGGAGCAGGAGAGTTCTGCGCAAAGCGAGAGCGCTTCTCTGTTTGTGCATGTTGGAGGGTCGGTTGCCGAGCCTGGGTTATATGAGCTTGCCGGCGATGCGCGGGTGCGGCAAGCCGTTGATGCGGCAGGTGGTTTTGCCGAGGACGCTGCCGTCGATGCGCTCAACCTTGCCCGTCAAGTACAGGACGGAGAGCAGATCATCGTTCCCAGCATGCAGCAAGCTACCGGCTCCGGGGCGCCTGTTTCAGCGGATTCCGGTGCGCCTGCAGCTTCATCAGGTGAGACTTTCGCAAACGGGAAAGTCGATATCAACACGGCAACGGTCGATCAGCTGCAGCAGCTAAACGGAGTAGGCCCTGCATTGGCGCAGCGCATCGTTGCGGACAGGCAGGCTAACGGCCCGTTTAAAACCCTTGAGGACCTTAAGCGGGTATCCGGAATCGGAGACAAGAAATATGCATCGTTGGCGGATTCGATTTGCGTCGGGTAGGCGCCGCCCAAAGCGAGTTGCTTGGGGATTCAGTTGTTCCTGGGAGCCGGTCAGTGGAGGATGATGCGTCGTTTCCCTCGCGCCCTACGATTCCTCCTGTGCTGGCTTTTGCGCTAGGCGTTTGGGCGGGGTGCGTTGCCGCGTTGTTGTTTGCACGTTCGCTTTCGGTTGTCGTGTGCGCTGTACTATGCGCGGGTGGGCTTATCGCTTGCATATGCTGTCTCTGCCTGCTTTGGCGTCGTCGAAGGCACCTGCTGGCATTGGTGCTCGTGGTGGGCTTGTTATGCGGCGGTGTTTTGGGCTTCGCGCAAGGGGCGCGACTTCACCAGGCGCAGCAAGCTGCCCTCGGGTCGCAAGGCCTGCTGCATATCACCGCTTTATCCGATGGCGTGAAGGGAGAGTTCGGTGTTTCCTGCACAGTTCGAGTGCAGGCCGAGGGGTCTGGTCGATCGTTTACGGCGAAAGTTGCTTTGCCCTGCGAGTTCGACCCTCCTATGTATGGCCAGCGGTTTACCGGCTACGGCACGGTTTCGGAGCTTTCGGAAGATCGTGCGCCGTGGGGCTGGCAGCGCGGCATCGTCGCAAACGTCAAGTTGAGAACTTGCGAGCGTGTTGAGCTTCGGGGTCCAGGTGCTGCGATCCTATCGTTTCGGGAGCGCGCCGTGCAGGCGCTTACGGAGCCGTTACATGGCGATATGGGCCTTACCGCAGCTATCGCCTGTGGATGGAGGGCTGATTTGCCGGAATCGGTATACCGGCAATTCCAGGTCAGCGGACTTGCGCATGTGGTTGCGGTCTCCGGTGCGCATCTCTCCATCGTCGCAGCGCTCATGGCCTCGATGCTTGGCGCGTTGCGCGTTCCCAAGCCGATTTCGGTAGCTTCTCAGATAGCGTTGCTTGCTGCATACCTGGCGCTTACCGCCATGCCGGCTTCCGCCATTCGAGCTACGCTTATGACATTAGCTGGAATGACGTCGTGGACGGCTCGACGCCGGGCCTCGTCGTTATCTGCGCTTGGATGTTGCATCGCCGTTATGATCGCCCTTGATGCCCAGGCGGCGTTATCTTCCTCGTTCGCGCTGTCGGTTTTGGCCACGCTCGGGATCGTCGTGTTCGGCGGATTGTCTAACTCGTGGTTGAAGGCTTGCTTGGGATGGTTGCCGGCTTTTGTCCGCGAAGCGTTGGCGTTGACGTTCGCCTCGTCGGTGCTTGCGACGCCGTTTTCGGCGGCCTTGTTCAGCCAGCTTCCTTTAGCGGCTCCGGTTGCCAACATCGCCATCGCGCCGCTGTTCGGCCCGGTATGCTCAGCCGGCATTATAGGGGCGGTCGTGTGTGCGATGGTTCCGGTGCCTGGCATCGTCGCTTCCATTACATGCGGAAGCGCGTCGTTGCTATTGAAGGTGGTCCAGGCATGCGCATCGATTCCTTACGCGAGCATCCCGATCGTTACCCCGGCTTTCGCTGCGATGCTAGCAGGTTTCGTGTTGGCCTGCGTGCTATGGCTTTGGTGGCCAAAGCCGGATTCTCGTTCGGCGTATCGGTTGCTGTCGGTTACCGGTATCGCCTGCGCGATCATGTTCGCCCTGTTGAAAGCGTCGAGTTCGTACGGAGGATGCGAGATCGTTGCGCTTGATGTCGGACAAGGCGATGCCATTCTTATCCGTAGCGGCAAGCATTCGGTGCTGGTGGACACGGGCAATCAAGACGCCTTGCTCCGTCAAGCGTTGGCGCGGCATCATATCACCCGTCTTGATGCCCTTGTCGTCACGCACCCCGACGATGATCACATGGGATCGTTGGCGTCGCTTGATGGCGTGGTGCAGGTTGATCGCGTTCTCCTTGCCCGTGATGGCCTTGCGTGCTCTTGTGTCTCGTGCGCCAAGCTTCGGCAGCATGCGAATATGCTGGTGGGGAAGGAACGGATCGAGGGTTTATCGCAAGGGGATAAGCTTCGGTTCGGTGCTTTTGAATTCACCTGCGTGTGGCCGGTTGCGTTTCAGGACGAAGGCGGCAATGGAGATAGCCTCTGCTTTACCGTGGATACCGATATCGATGGAGACGGCAACCGGGAGTGGCGAAGCTTGTTGGTGGGGGATGCCGAGCATGAGGAGGTTTCGCAGATGCTATCCGCCGGGTTGATCGACGGGGTCGACGTGTACAAGGTCGGCCATCACGGGTCGAAAAACGCGCTGACGCAAGAACAAGCAGCTGCGTTGTCTCCAGAGGTTTCCCTCTGCTCGGTGGGGGCAAGGAACCGCTATGGGCATCCTGCCGCATCGACGGTGGAGTCCCTTGAGCGTGCGGGAAGCACGGTGATGCGCACCGACGAGCACGGGGATGTGGCATGCAGATTCGCTAAGGACCATATCAGCGTGAAAACGCTGCGGTAGAATAGGGCTATGACTGATTCGAAGAACAACCAATCCCTGCTTCCCGTGTACCTCATCACCGGCGAGGATGCTTTGAAGCGCGATGCCGTTATGAAGCGGCTTCGCACGCGTCTGTCAGGCATGGGCGATTTATCGTTCAACTCCGATGTGTTCGAAGGGGCTGAATTCACTGGCGACGATGTGGTCAACGCATGCAATACCATTCCGTTTGCATCCCCTGTCCGCTTGGTGGAGGTTCGCGAGGCCGATAAGCTGAAGAAGGCCGATTCGGAACCTATCGTCAGCTATTTGGATGCGCCTTGCGAGACCACCGTGCTCGCCCTTGTTGCCGAGAAGCTTGCGAAGAACACACGCCTGTACAAAGCGGTTGCCAAGCACGGCAAAACCGCGGTGATCGATTGCGCTCCGCCGAAGGCCCGAGACCTGCCTAAACTGGTGCGCTCCATGGCGGTTGGCCACGGGGTCACGTTTTCGGAAGGTGCCGCCATCGCTCTTGTGAACCTGGTGGGCGAGGATACCGTTCATCTTGATGCCGAAATCAAGAAGATTGCCCTTGCTCATTCCGGCACCGCGGCGGTCGGGGAGCAAGAGGTGCGATCACTTGTCAGCCGTACTGCCGAGGTCAAGCCCTGGGAGTTCACAAACGCGTTCGCAGCACGCGACACGGCGAAGTGCCTGCTCGACCTGCAGCGCATGAAGTCGGTATCGCCTCATGCGCTGCTCCCCATGTGCGTCACGCGCATCCGCGAGCTTATGTGCGCGCAAAGCCTTGCTGCCCGTGGGCAGGGGCGAGGGATAGCCGCCGCGCTCAAGCAGCCCGACTGGCGTGTGAAAAACCATGCGGCATGGGCGCGGAAATACACTCCGCTAGAGTTGCGGCAAGCGCTTATCACCGCTCGCGATACCGAGCAAGCCATGAAAAGCGGCGCCGATCCCGATGCGGCGTTCCGTGAATGGGTGGTGAACGTCACCGCGAAGCGGGGGTAGCGGTGCGATTCGGGCCCGTTTTGCGTCATCGGTTCGCGAACGAGTGCTTGGTTGGCCGGGTGGGATGTGCGCGTCCTATTCGACCCCAGCCCGCTCGATCATCGCGTTGGATGCGCATCTATATAAAAGACGTCGACGCAGGTTGGCGCTGTTTATACAAAAAAGAACGGCTCCGGATTTCCGGAGCCGTTCTTGGTTCACCAGCAGGTAAGATGCTATTCAGCAGCCTCTTCGCCCTCAGCAGCCTCAGCCTCAGCGGCGGCCTCGGCGGCAGCAGCCTCAGCGGCCTCCTTGGCCTTGCGCTCGGCGGCAGCGGCCTCGAGCTTCTGCTGCTCGGCAACGCGCTTGGCCTTCTCCTCGGCGGCAGCCTTGTAAGCGGCGGCCTTCTCAGCCTTGCGAGCGGCCTTCTTGGAGCCGGTGGCCTCCTGCTTCTTGGCCTCGGGCTTCACGTAGGCAGCGCGCACCTCGTCGGTGACGATGGTGTTCACGAGCGCCATCACGCCGGACTTGCGGTTAGCGGCCTGGTTCTTGTGGATAACGCCCTTGGAGACGGCCTTGTCGAGCAGACGGCAAGCATACAGGCCCTTGGCGTAAGCGGCGGTCGCGTCGCCGGCGGCAACGGCCTCGCGTGCAGCGCGGATAGCGGTCTTCAGCTCAGACTTGATGGCGCGGTTACGCTGACGGGACTTCTCGTTGGTGATGTTGCGCTTCTTCTGGCTCTTGATGTTTGCCATTGTGAAACTCCTTCGCTTTAACGTGGTTTGCCGGTATCGGCTTGCTATGCGCATTCGGCGCAGCTGCGAAGGAGTGGGTAGGATGCACAGGTGACGGATTGGCATATGCGATCTTGCGCTTAATGCGCGTGGTAAACGCATATGCGGGAATGGACAGGATTTCCCATTCAGCTAGCCAATCGGCCACCCGGCACCACGATGATCCTTCATGCAGCCTTGTCTGCGGATGCCCTGCGTAGATTGCAAGGGCGCGCATATGCCGGATACGCAATGAGATAGAATAGCCGATATCGCACGGTTTTGCACCTGTTGATTTGCAGTTGTGCAGAACAATGCACAACTTTATCCGGGATTTCCTCTTGAAGGGGGCTCAATATGGGTGTTCGAAAGGTTGCCGTTTCGGCGGGTATGGCCTTTGCGCTCGCAGCGGCGTTCGGGCTTGCCGGCTGCGGCTCGGGTCAGCATGAAGTCATCGACCAGGGGCAGGAATGCTCCAGCTGCCATTCGGGCGAGAAACAGGTTTACGACGTCGCCGCACCTTCGTCAGCCGTTCAATCAAGCGGAACCGTATCCGTCAAAACCTCTGCCGAGCAGGTTCTGGTCTGCAAACCTATCTTCGTTTCCCAGGACGGTTCAAAATTCGTCCCCGAGCAGGTCTCGTCGGCGAAGGTGGCCGATGGTTTCGCTCAGCTTCAGCTGTCCGAAGGCACATGGGCGATTTGCGTGAACGGGCAAAGCGTCAAAGCCCAGCTCGTCACGGTATTGCCGGAGGTTTCGGGACCCGCTGACGTGGAATTGTAGTGCTATGGCGGCGGGGAACGGTCGCCAGCTGGTAGAATCCGTTTCTATGCAAACATCATGGTCGCATGCTGAAAGGCACCGTTCGCGGCGCGGGAGTTCCTGCCTGCGGGGTATCGGCATGTAACCGTCGCAATAATAAGGCGTCAAGAAAGCAAGAGGGCACATGACCGACCCATCGCATATCCGAAACTTCAGCATCATCGCCCATATCGACCATGGCAAGTCAACGCTCTCCGACCGCGTTTTGGAGATGACCGGCACCGTGGCGCATCGCGACATGCAGGCTCAGCTGCTTGACAGCATGGACATTGAGCGCGAACGCGGCATCACCATCAAAAGCCAAGCTGTTCGCGTGAACTACACCGCCGACGATGGCGAAACCTACCAGTTCAACCTCATCGACACGCCGGGCCATGTCGACTTCACCTACGAGGTCAGTCGCAGTCTGGCCGCATGCGAAGGCGCCGTGCTCGTGGTCGACGCCACCCAGGGCGTCGAGGCGCAAACGGTCGCTAACGCCATGATGGCCATGAACGCCAACCTTGAGATCATCCCGCTCATCAATAAGATCGACCTTCCCAGTGCCGAGCCCGAGCGCGTCAAGGCCGAGATCGAGGATGGCCTTGCGATCCCGGCTGACGACGCCGTGCTGGCAAGCGGTAAAACCGGCGTGGGCGTCCATGACCTGCTTGAGGCCGTGGTGTACAACATCCCCGCGCCGCAAGGCGACGCCGATGCGCCCCTGCGCGCGCTCATCTTCGACAGCTACTTCGATCCGTACCGCGGCGTTGTGGCGCTCGTGCGCGTGGTGGACGGCGTCATGCGCAAGGGGCAGAAGCTCAAGCTCATGGCCAGCGGCAAGATCATCCTGGCCGAAGAGGTGGGAGCGCGTCATCCCGCCGAGGAGCCGCTGCCCCAGCTTGGCGTGGGCGAGGTGGGCTACCTGGTCACCGGCTTGAAGGACCTTTCCCAGGTGAAGGTGGGCGATACGCTCACGTTGGCCGAAGGCGGAGTCGACGAGCCCCTTCCGGGTTATCGTGAGGCCAAGCCCATGGTCTACACCGGTCTGTTCCCTATCGATTCCGATCAGTACGAGCCGCTCAAAGAGGCGCTCGAGAAGCTCTCGCTCAACGATCCTGCGCTCATCTGGGAGCCTGAGAAGTCCCATGCGCTCGGCTTCGGCTTCCGCGTGGGCTTTTTGGGCCTGCTGCATATGGAAGTGGTCAAGGAGCGCCTGGAGCGCGAGTTCAACCTGGACCTGCTCGCCACCGCGCCTTCCGTGGAGTATCACGTGTTCCGCCAGGGCGGCGAGATGATCAGCCTGCACTCCCCGCAGGAGATGCCCGACCCTGGCGAGATCGAGCGTATCGAGGAGCCCTATTTGAAGGCGAAGATCCTCATCCCGCCCGATTACGTCGGCGCGGTCATGGACCTTACCGTAGCCCGTCGCGGCACGTTCGTCACCATGAACTACCTGTCGCAACATACGGTGGAGATGCTGTGGGAGATTCCGCTCTCGGAGCTCATCATGGATTACTTCGACAAACTCAAATCCAACACCAAAGGATACGCCAGTCTTGACTACGACTTCGACGGGTACAAGCCGTCGAACCTGGTCAAGCTTGACATCCTGCTTTCCGGCAAGCCTATCGACGCGCTCAGCTTCATCGTGCATCGCGATAAGGCCTACGATCGCGGCCGCGTGCTCACCGAAAAACTCAAGGAGATCATCCCTCGCCAGATGTTCGAGGTTCCCATCCAGGCCGCTATCGGCGGGCGCGTGCTTGCGCGTGAGACGGTGAAGGCCAAGCGCAAGGACGTGCTTGCGAAGTGCTATGGCGGCGACATCAGCCGTAAGCGCAAGCTGCTCGAGAAGCAGAAGCAGGGCAAGAAGCGCATGAAGGCCATCGGCAACGTCGAGGTGCCGCAAGAGGCGTTTATGGCAATTCTGAAGGTTGACGATTAGGGGCTGTTGCGGAATATGAGCGTAAAGCGCGACGAATACAACTGGTTGGACGATGCGTTCGACGATAAGAAGGCTCGCGAAGAGCTTGAACGGGCGCAGCGGGGCGGTACGAAGGCTGCTGGTTTGGGCTGCATCGTGGTGGTAGTAGCCCTTATCGTGCTGCTCGGCTTCACGCTGGTCTCCGGCGTGAACATCCTGTCTGCGATGTAGGGCGGTCGCGTGTACGATTTTTTCCGCCGCCATCGTCTATTGCTTGCGCCCATGGCCGGTGTTTCGGATATGGCGTTTCGAACGCTGTGCCGCGAACAAGGCGCCGATCTGACGTATACCGAGATGGTTTCCGCCAAGGGGCTGTCCTATGCCAACGAGAAAACGCGTCATCTGCTCGACCTGGCGCAAGGCGAGGATAAAGTTGCCGTTCAGCTGTTCGGCCACGAGCCCGACACCATGGCTTCTCAAGCCGCTTGGATCGAGCAGGTCATGGGCGAGAATCTCGCCTATATCGATATCAACATGGGATGCCCTGCGCGCAAGATCGTCACGAAAGGCGACGGCAGCGCGCTTATGCGCGATCCCGACCTTGCCGCCTCCATCGTGGCGGCGGTAAGCCGCGCGGTTGAGCATCCCGTCACTGTGAAGTTCCGTCGTGGTTGGGCCATGGGCTGCGAAACGGCGCCCGAATTCGCGGTTCGCATGCAAGATGCCGGAGCCGCCGCAGTTGCCGTGCATGGTCGTTACGCCGAGCAGCTGTATCGCGGATGCGCCGATTGGGGCGTCGTTGCGCGCGTCAAGCAGGCTGTGGACGTGCCCGTGGTCGGCAACGGTGACGTGAAATGCGGCGCCGATGCCGTGGCCATCACGCGCGAAACCGGCTGCGATGCCGTCATGATCGCGCGTGCCGCTGAAGGCAATCCGTGGATATTCTCCCAGGCGGCTGCGGCGCTTGCGGGCTCGCCGGAGCCTTGCGCGCCCACCCTGGAGCAGCGAATCGCCATGGCAAGGCGCCATGCACGGCTGCTCGCGCAGCGCGAAGGGCGCAACATCGTGCGCATGCGCAAGCACGCCATGTGGTATATGACAGGCCTTCCCGGTGCCGCCGCGGCGCGCGGGAAGATCAACGCCTGCGTGGGCGTCGATGATTTCGACGCCGTGTTCGACGAGCTGCTCGAGATTGCGGGAAGCCATGCATGATCCTTATCGCGCGCTGTACCTGCATCTGCCGTTTTGCGTGAAGCGTTGCAGCTATTGTGACTTCGCCACTGCCGCCGTGCCCGCCGAAAGCCCGCGAATCGACGAATACGTGGAAGACCTGTGCCTGCAGATCCGACGCAAGTCGAAAGAAGGCGAGCTGGGAAGCATCTCGACGGTGTATCTTGGCGGCGGCACCCCTTCCCATGTGGGCATGCCGCGGCTTTCCATGTTGCTTTATACTCTGGGGCTTTCCATGCGTTTGGAACCCGATGTGGAATGCACCATGGAGGCGAACCCCGAAAGCCTGACCTCTTTCATGGTCCGCGACATCTGGGCACTTGGCGTGAACAGGCTCTCCATCGGCGTACAAAGCTTCGATGATCACGTGCTCGGCATCTTGGGGCGCGCCCATGATGCGCAAGGAGCGAAGCGGGCCATCGCATGCGCGCGGGAACGGTTCGAAAACGTCAGCGTCGACCTTATGTGCGGCATTCCCGGTCAAAGCATCGAGTCGTTCGAGGACAGCGTTCAAACCGCCATTGATTGCGGGGTGTCCCACGTTAGCGTGTATCCGCTCACCATCGAGCCACATACGCCCTTCGACGCTATGGTCATGTCCGGCCAGCTTGCAGAGCCCGATGACGACGTCGAAGCCGAGCATATGCAGGCGGCGGAGCGCATCCTCTCCAAGGCTGGATATGAGCGCTACGAAGTGGCAAGCTATGCGAAGCCCGGGTTCGAGTGCCGTCACAACATCGCGTACTGGACCGGCGTTCCTTATCTGGGCCTGGGGCGCAGTGCGGCCAGCATGACGCAGAACGCCGAGCGGCGGATGCGCGTCCAAGATGGTCAGGTCACCGATGACCTCGACGCTGGGGAAATGGCTGCCGAGGACATGATGCTGGGCATGCGCATGTCGCGCGGTATTTCCGATGATCTGGTGCAGCGGGCTGCGCAGCTGCTGCCGAAAACCTCGGAGACGCTCGACGTGCTCGCCGAGCAGGGGCTGTGCGAGCACGTCGAAGGGCGTTGGAAGCCGATCGAGCGCGGATGGTTGTGCGGTAATCAGCTGTACGGCGCTCTGTTCGATCTAACGTAAGGGGTGTCCGTTTCTTACGATTCGGTGCAATCTTTAGCACTCCCACCATCTCGCTGCTAATATTAGCTGTTACGAATTGGTTATGCCGTAGTGGGTGAAAGGATGGTGGGGAAGCGTGCTTTCGGATAGGCGTCAAAAAGTGCTTGCAGCGCTCATTGAGGAATACGTCGCGCGCGCTCTGCCGGTAGGTTCGCGCACGCTTACCGAACGTTATCAGCTTGGCGTAAGCCCTGCGACCGTGCGCAACGAGCTTTCGGTTCTCGAGGACGGGGGCTATATCGCCCAGCCGCATACCTCTGCGGGCAGGATCCCCACCGATCAAGGCTACCGCGCCTTCGTCGACGATCTGCTTTCCCAGGAAGGCGGCGAGCAAGAGGACGAACGTTGCCAGGAAGCGGCTGACAAGCTCAGGCAAAGCGCTTCGGAACTTGATGATCTGGTCGAGCAGACCTCCGAAGCCCTAACGCGCCTTACCGACTGCCTGTCCATCGTGCTCGCTCCGTCGGTGCTCGATTTACATATCAAGCAGCTTTCGCTTATCTCCCTGACGCCCACCAACGCGCTTGTCGTGGTGGTCACTGAAGACGGCCAGGTGTTCAATCGCCATATGGATTTCGCCGAAGAGGTGTCCAGCGACGAGCTGGCGCGCGTGCAACATCTGCTCAACGAAGTGTTCGGCGGCAACACGCTGCACGATATCGAGCACGGATTGGGTCGAGGCATGTCGGAAGCGTTTGCCGATCCGCTCGTGCGCATGACGCTCGACGAGGTGCTCTCATGCCTGCGGGAAGGCGAGGGGTCGCGTGCCCACAGCCTTGGGTTCAGTTCGCTTTTGTCCCAGCCCGAGTTCAGTCAATCGCAGGCGGTGCTTCCCGTCATGCAGGTGCTCGAGGATGATACGGTGCTGCTGCACATCCTTGACGACACGGCATGTCAAACCGACGGCAGGCCCACGGTGCGTATCGGCTCGGAGAATCAGGCCTCCGAGCTTTCCGGTGTTTCAGTTGTGGCCAGCCGCTACGGCCGCGGCGATTCCGCCGGCGTGGTGGCGGTCATCGGTCCTACGCGCATGGACTATTCGAAGGTATTACGCGCGGTCCGCATCGCGGGCACCGCGCTCGGTGATTTGTAGGAACCCGGCAGGATAGCCCGCCGGGCAATGGAAAGGTGGAAATGGCCGCTATGGCGAAGGACTTGTACGAAGTTCTCGGCGTCTCCCGTGATGCCACGGAGGCGGATATCAAGAAGGCGTTTCGCCGCAAGGCGCGCGAGCTGCATCCTGATGTGAACAAGGCCCCTGATGCCGAGGACCAGTTTAAAGAGCTCAACGAAGCCTACGACGTGCTCAGCGATGCGAACAAGCGCGCGCAGTACGACCGGTTCGGCACCGTTTCCGGCGCGGCTGGCGGCGGTAACGGCTATGTCGACTTCGACGACCTGTTCGGCGGTGGGTTCGGCGATATCTTCAGCAGCTTCTTCGGCGGCGGTGGCGCTGGCGGTGCCCGTCAGCAGCGCACCGATGGGCGCGATATGGGCGTCGGCCTGCGTTTGACGCTCGAGGAAGTGGCAACCGGTGCCAAGAAGGAGATCGTCTACGATCGCTTGGCTCCGTGCGCTGATTGCGACGGTACGGGCATGGCCGAAGGCGGCAAGCAGGTCACCTGCCCCGAATGCGGCGGCAAGGGTCGTGTGGTCACCGTGCAGCATACCTTCTTGGGCGATATGCAGACGGCAACCACCTGCAGCAAATGCAACGGCACCGGTCAAACCATCGACAATCCGTGCCCCGAATGCGACGGGCAAGGCCGCGTGCCCGACCGCCAGCGTGTCACGGTGGAGGTGCCCGTCGGCATCCGCGATTCCCAGCAGCTGCGCCTTACAGGTTTTGGCGAGGCCGGTCTGCGCGGGGCTGCATCCGGTGACCTCATCGTCACGTGTCGCATCCAGCCGCATGAGTTCTTCGAGCGAGACGGCGACGATCTGCATTGCCGTGCCAACGTGTCCATCGTTCAGGCAACGCTTGGCTCTGAAATCGAGGTTGATGGCATCTTCGAAGACGAGAAGGTCAAGGTCCGCATCCCCGAAGGCCTGCAAAACGATCAGATCGTGCGCGTGAAGGGCTTCGGCATGCCGCGTTTCCGCAGCGAAGCACGTGGTGATATGTACGTTCATGTCACCGTGGCGGTTCCGAAGAAGGTCACGAAGAAGCAACGAGAGTTGCTCGAACAGCTCGCCCACGAAATGGGCGAGGATGTGGCCGAGGCTCGCACGCCGCTGCAAAAGCTGCGCGACAAGTTCAACTAATCCGCTTTCCCGCTCGGCGTTCGAGCGGGAAAGCTCGTGATCGACGCTTTGCGCAATCGTGTATCAAACGGTTACGCAAAGCGTTTTCGTTCCGGTGCGCGTCTTGCTCAACCCTCTGGCCGTTCAACTGGCGGCGCTTTCGGGTGCTCATCCGTTGCGCTGCCCCTTTTGCGCGGTGTTGGGCAACCGAATCGGAAGTGCTCGCATTTGTTCCATAAGCCCTCTGCTCTCAGATAAGGATTCCCGTGTCGCTTCCTCAATTTTTCCTCGATGAACAGGTTTTGGCCGATGAGGTCCAGGACCAGTTCCCGTTGGCGCTTTCGCGTGATGATGCGAAGCATGCCAAGGTATTGCGTCTTGACCCCGGAGAGCATATCGCCGTGGTGGATGCGGCGCAGGACTATTTCGAATGCGAGATCAAGTCTTTTGATGGCGCTACGCCTATCGTCGCCATCTCGGGCCATCTTGAAGCCAAACCGCTTGTCGCACATGTCTGCCTTGTGCAGGGCCTTGCCAAGGGCGATAAGATGGAAATGGTCATCCGTCATGCTACCGAGCTGGGTGTTTCCGAATTCATTCCCTTTGTCGCATCAAGAAGCATCATGAAGGTCGATGCGAAGAAGGCGACGTCCAAAACCGAGCGATGGCAAGCTATCGCGAAAAGCGCCGCCATGCAATCTGGGCAAACCCACCTTGCTCATGTGCATCATCCCATGAAGCTTGCTCAGCTGAAAGAGGTGCTTGCAGCCTTCGACGCCGTCGTCGTGTGCTGGGAGAAAGCCCCCGGCACCGCACTGCTGCGCAATGCTCTTCGTCCGGCTGTTCTCAACGCATCAGAAGATCATCTTGCTCGAATCGCGGTTGTGGTGGGCCCTGAAGGCGGCCTTGCCCAAGAAGAGGTTGACGCAATCCTTGCAAGCAACGCAAACGCGAACATGGTATCGCTCGGGTCCTCGATTTTGCGCACCGAAACCGCCGGTATCGTGGCGCCTGCTTTGGTGCTCTATGAAATGGGCGGCATGGGGGCAGGTGAGCGCGCATGAACTTCGCCATCGTAAATCTCGGGTGCAAGGTGAATCGAGTGGAATCCGATTCGTTCGCCTCCGGTCTGCTCGCGCGCGGCGGTTTGGAAACAGGCCCCGATTCCGCCGATGTGGTGGTTGTCAATACGTGCACCGTCACCGGGGAGGCGGAGAAGAAAACGCGAAAGGCCGTCAGGCAGGTTTTGCGCGCCAACACCAACTCGGATGTGGTGGTCACGGGTTGCGCCGCCGCCATCGATGCCGATGCGTTCACGTCCATGGACCCCGCACGCGTGCACATCGCGGGAAAGTTGCAAGTCGATGACGTGCTCGACCGCTTGGTCGGCCCTATCGGCCACGGGGTTATGCCGCTTGCGGTTGGCGAGGGCTTTAGAACGCGCGTTGGTGTGAAGGTGCAGGACGGATGCAACAACGCATGCACGTATTGCATCGTGCACGTTGCCCGTGGGCGGGCGTCCAGCCGCCCTGCTCAGGCGATCGTTTCCGAGTGCATCGCCCTTGCGCGCGAAGGCGTTCGGGAGATCGTGCTCACCGGCATCAATTTGGGTTCTTGGCGCGAGCAGGGCGAAAACGGCAGGGAACGCCTTGACGTGCTGCTTGAGCGCTTGCTTGCCGAAACTGCCGATATTCACGAGGTTGGCGAGCCCCCTTGCCGGTTCCGTATCTCCAGCATCGAGCCCCGCGATGTCTCTGATGAGCTGATCGGCCTGATGGCCCGGTCGGAAGGGCGTATTTGCCGTCATCTGCACCTGCCATTGCAGTCGGGCAACTCGAAGGTGCTGCGAGAAATGCATCGTCCTTACAGCGCCGAGTACTTCGAAGAGCTTGTCGAAAAGCTGTATGCCGCTATGCCCATGCTCTCGCTTTCCACCGACATCATCTGCGGATTCCCGGGCGAAACCGACCAGGAGTTCAACGATACCGTGGAGCTGGCTAAACGATGCGGGTTCACGAAGATTCACGTGTTCCCATACTCTAAGCGCCAGGGAACGCCTGCCGCCGAACGCGTCGACCAGGTGGAGCCTGCGGTACGTACGGCGCGTGCGAAGCGTTTGCGCGAGGTCGCCGATGCCCTTCGCGCCCAGCAGCTGTCGGGTCGTGCCGGAACGACGGAGCTCGCATTGGTGGAGGAAGCCGGGCAGGCGATGACCGAAAGCTATTTCGAGGTGCCGGCTCCCCAAAACGCTTGCATCGGGCAATTGGTTGCCGTCAGCCTGTAGCTTGTGCGCTACATGTGCGCCCTTCGCGTGCGCGAGGCAACCGCGAACGGGCGTGCTATACTTGCTGGCATGACAGATTCAACGCATATCACGCTCACCGCGCCGCCAACCGTGAACATGGCGCTTGTGGTGGGAGCTGGCGATTGCCTGCTCCATATAATCGAAGAGGCGTTCGATGCGCGTATCACGGTACGCGGCGATTCGGTTGTGCTCGAAGGCGATCCGGTCGAGGTGCAATCCCTCATGGCGCTCTTCTCCGAGCTTTTTAAATTCGTCGAAGGTGGTGGAACCCCTGATCAAGGGTTCATCCAGCGCGCGCTTGATTTGCTTCGCACGGCCGAGTTCACCCCGTCTATGCTTCGCGAGGACATCCTGCTCACGTATCGTGGGCGTGCGATCAGGCCGAAAACCGCCGGGCAGAAGCATTATGTGGACGCCATCCGTAAAAACACGATCACCTTCGGCATTGGGCCGGCGGGCACCGGTAAAACCTACCTAGCCATGGCTATGGCCGTTGCCGCGCTCAAGCGCAAGGAAGTCGGGCGCATCATCCTCACGCGTCCCGTTGTCGAGGCGGGGGAGAACCTGGGGTTTCTTCCCGGTTCCTTGAACGAGAAGGTAGATCCCTACATCCGCCCGCTCTACGATGCCTTGTTCGACATGACCGATATGGAGCGCGCGCAGCAGCTCATCGAGAGCAACGTTATCGAAATCGCACCCTTGGCTTTCATGCGCGGGCGTACGCTCAACGACAGCTTCGTCATCCTGGACGAAGCCCAGAACACCACGCCCGAGCAGATGAAGATGTTCCTCACGCGCCTTGGGTTCGGTTCGAAGATGGTCATCACCGGCGATATCACCCAGCTCGACCTGCCGCGCGGCGTTTCGGGCTTGAAGGGCATCGAAGATATCCTCGGCGGTATCGAGGGCGTGTCGTTTTGCAGATTCTCGGGTAAGGATGTGGTTCGCCACTCGCTGGTGGCGGCCATCGTTTCGGCGTATGACCGCACACAGGCCAACGCCATGCAGAAGAAGGGCAGCAATGGACGTTCAAATCAACTATGATTACCGCGGTGATGACCTGAAGGACATGCCGCTTATCGAGCTTGCGCAGTTCGTGCTCGAGCATCAGGAGAAGCCTCAGAACACCGAGGTGTCCTTGAGTTTCGTCACCGACGACGAGATCGCTCGCCTCAACGAGCAGTATCGCGGAAAGGAAGGACCCACCGATGTCCTGTCCTTCGAATGCGACGGCGTTGAGGATGAGCTTTCCGATATGGTTCCCGCAGGCTTCGGTGATGTCTACGAACTGGGAGACGTCGTCATCGCGCCGGATGTGGCCGAGCGCCAAACCCATGAGTTCGGCACCACATTCGAGCAGGAGGTCAGCCTGCTGTTCGTTCACGGTCTGCTGCATCTGTGCGGTTACGATCACATCGTCGAGGAGGACGCCAAGGTCATGGAGGCCTTAGAGGATGAGATCTTGGCCGCCTGGAATGCGCGATAACGGCCATGGGCGAAACATCCTCCGACAACAAGGCATTCATCCGTTCCGCCCAAACGAAGGAAAAGGGGCAGCGCTATAAGCTCACTTCCGCCTTCGCCAACGCCGGGCGCGGCCTTTTCGACGCGGTTCGCAGCGAACGTAACCTGCGCATCGACGTATGCATGGCCGTGGTTGCGATAGCGCTCGGCTTCGCGTTGCGCATTGATACCTCTTCATGGCTTGCCGTTATCATATGCGTCGGCATGATGTTCGCGCTTGAAACGGTTAACACGGCCATTGAGGCCGTGGTCGACCTTGCAAGCCCCGGGTACCATGAACTGGCTCGCCGGGCGAAGGACTGCGCGGCGGGTGCTGCGCTTGCAGGTGCCTTTGCCTCCCTTGTGGTCGGCTGCATCGTCTTCATCCCACCCTTGCTCGCCCTCATAGCATCGTAAACAACCTTTTGAACCTAGGAGTCTTATGGACCTCGACGCATATTTCGGACATGCCGCGCCCCCTTCGGGCGAAGGCTTCAAATCCGGCTTCGTAACGTTGATCGGCCGCCCCAATGCGGGAAAATCCACCCTGCTCAACACCATCATGGGCAAGAAAATCGCCATCACCTCGAACACCGCCCAGACCACGCGTCATCGCTTCCGCGCGGTCTACACGCGTGACGACATGCAGATGATCATCGTGGACACCCCGGGCTTGCACAAACCCCACGATGCGCTTGGCGAGGAACTCAACACCTCGGCGCTCAAGGCGCTCGAAGACGTCGACGTCATTGCCATGCTCATCGATGCCAGCAAGCCTGTCGGTCGTGGTGACGAGTGGGTTGCCGCTCAGCTTGACGGCCCGCATTGCAAACACGCGAAGAAGATCTGCGTCCTTTCCAAGGGCGACTTGGTGACCACCGAGCAAATGCATGAGCAGGCCGAGGCCGCTAAGAAACTGGCGAACTGGGATGCCATGGTGGGGCTTTCCTCCGAATCCGGGTACAATGTGGACGCGTTCATCGAGGAGGTGCAGTGCTTCCTGCCCGAGGGTCCGGCGTGGTTCCCGGCGGATATGGAAACCGATCAGCCGATCGAGGTCATCGTCGCCGAGTTCATTCGCGAGAAGATCCTCCGAACGTTCCGTGACGAGGTTCCTCACTCCATCGGCGTCACCATCGAGCACATGGAGTACGAGAAGAAGAAGGACCTCAACCGCATCTTGGCGCGCATTTACGTGGAGCGTGATTCCCAGAAGGGTATCATCATCGGCAAGGGCGGAAGCGCCATCAAGCGCATCGGGCAGGAAGCCCGCGAGGATCTCGAACAACTGCTCGGCACGCGCGTGTATCTTGACCTTATGGTGAAGGTCAAGAAGAACTGGCGTCGTGACGCCACGCAAATTCGACGATTCGGGTACGGCGAGGGTTTGTAGCAAGTTGATTCCAGGTTTATAAGATATTTTGCGATTGAGGTGCCAAGCGGCACCTCAATCCTGTTTTTCGGTACAATTTACGGGAAACCATACAGTAAGCACGCGCAAGGGAGTTTCAAGCATGATCTGTCCTTCTTGCCACACGGAAAATCGCGATGGCGCGAAGTTCTGCGACGAGTGCGGGGCCAAGCTGCCTCGTGCCGCCTTCGAGCAGGTCGAAGGCGCGGAACCTGCCCAAGCGTTGAACATAATCGATGACGAGGAACCCGCCGAAGACGAAGCCGTCCCCGATGTGCGCGGTACTGACCTCGAAAGCGCTGAAGCAGCAGATGGCGGTCAGGATGGCGAAGACGTCGATTCCGAACCCATTGTGCAGCTCGACGACGCGTCCGCGTCGGACGAGGACGCTGAAGATGCGGGTGATACTGCATGCAGCAACGAAGAGGCAGCAGGAGAGAATGCCATCGATGCCGACAGCTCCGATATCGCCATGCAAGATGACCCTCAATCTCGGCAAGACGTAGCCGAAAGCACCCAGGAAGCCGAACAGGACGCGGCGAATCAGCTTGGCGAAAGCCACGGCGACGCCGATGATGTTGCGCATCAGCGCACGCATGAGCTCGATCTTCCCGATATCCGCAATCTTGCCTTCGAGGCCGAGAAAACCCAAACGCTCGGCCCTAAGCCTGCTTCGCCGGCGATCAAATCGGGCTGGGAGCCTGACCTGTCCGGCTTCGACGAATTCCTCGTGTATCCCGGATATGTGCCTCCTAAGGCCGCCTGGCATTCAGGCGACACCATGCAGATGCCGCGCATCACCGATGCCGACCTGTCGCAGCAAAAGGATTTCATCGCGCCCGATCCCAACAAGAAGAAGCGCGACCGTAAGAAGAAGAAAGCCGAGAAGGCCAAGGCTTGCGAGTCCCAGCAGCACAAGCAGGAGGACCCCAAGGAAACTCAGCCACCTGCTGCTAAGCCTGAGAAGGAGCATCCTAAGCACGCCGAAAAGGAAACCAAGCCCGTCGTTTCCGAAACGAAGTCGAAAGACGACAAGAAGCCGGAATCGAGGAGCAAGCGGCTTCCCGGGTCGAAGATCGCCGCCATCGTGGCGCTGGTGGTGGTCCTGGCTGCAGGCGTAGCCGGAGGCGTTACGTATCAGATGGAGCTATGGGGCGGGAAGATCGTTCCCGACGTCACGGGCATGACGCAGGCCGACGCTACATATATGTTGCAGAACAAGGGCTTTGCGGTCCGCTCCACAACCGTTCCCTCCGATTCCACTGAGGGCATTGTCCTGCTCATGGATCCGGGCGCCGGCGCACGCCAGGAGGAGGGCGCCGAGGTCGTCATTCACGTGTCCACTTCTCGCACGGTTCCCAAGGTGGTCGGTTCCAGCCAGGACAGCGCATTGAAGGCCCTTTCGGACAACGGGTTCGAAAACGTCGATGTGCAGCTTGAGCGCTCTGACGAGCCGGAGGGTACCGTCCTTTCCGTCAGCCCGGAGGAAGGGGAGAAGGCGAAGGCCTCCACCGGCATCACGCTGAAGGTGGCGCAGGCTTATACCGTGCCCGATGTTTCGGGCATGAGCTATAACCAGGCAGTGCAGGCAATCAAAGATGCGGGCCTGTCTTCTACGGCGGTATACGTGTATAGCGAAACAGAAAGCGAAGGGGCCATCATGGGCGTCGAGCCCGCTGCGGGTTCGAAAGTCCCCTCCGACACCGTCGTCGTCATCTCGCTTGCGAAGTCCCGTGCCAGCGAGCTGACCGCCGCCGCGCGCTCGTATCTGACCTCGACCACGCTGACCGCTTCGGATGGGTCGTCGTTTACCGTGTCCTCGGTCGATAGCGTCTCCTATCAGGGTAACGACACGGTTGCCTTCACCGCATCGGGCAAGGCTTCCAAGTCGGTAACGGTTCTGGGGCAGACCATATCGGTCGCGGGGGATTCGAAACAGGTATCGGGTACCGTAACCTTCGACTCCTCGAACCACGTCACGTCGGTATCGTTCAAATAACCTGTGGCGCAAAGCACCTACAACGCCCGCGTGCTCGTCCTGCGCAAGACCAAGCTGAGGGAGTCGGATCTTATCCTGTCCCTGCTTGCGCAGGACGGCTCGCAGATTCGAGCCGTTGCGAAAGGGGCTCGAAAACCTACCAGCCAGTTCAGCTCCCGGCTGGAGCTGTATTCGCAGGCGGATGTGCTCTTGGCTCAAGGGCGTTCGCTCGATATCGTCAAGGAAGCGCGTTTGGTCGCCGGCAACGCCGCGCTGCGTGAAAGCATGGAGCTTGCCGCCTGTGCGGCTCCCATCGTCGAGCTTCTCGATCGCATCACGCAGCCCGGTCTCGAGGTTCCGAAGCTGTTCCCGCTCACGCAAACGGCCCTCGATGTGCTTGCCTCGGCAGATTCCGCGCATGGGCCCGCCATCTGCGCAGCTTGGTTGCTCAAGGCGTTCGCGTTTCTGGGCATCCGCCCTTCGCTGGATCGCTGCTGCGTTTGCGGCGAGCCTTTGGCTTGCGAAGTGGGGAACTCGGCCCATCGAACCATAGCGTTCTCGTGCAGCGAGGGCGGTGTGGTGTGCGATGGATGCCGCGTTTCCGACGTTGCCGGCCTTGCCCCGGAAACGCTTTCCTGGGCAAGCGCGCTGCTGGGCATGCGCTTTTCGGATATCGTATCGATCAAGGTCGATCAGTCGTGCGTCTTCGATGTGCTTCGCCTATGCCAAACCTGGGCGCAGGTGCACGCCTCCATTCGCTTGAAATCGCTTCATTTCCTGTTCACCTGCGGATTGTTTTAGGTGCTTGTCACGCACAAGGGCGAACCCGTCTGCCGCTATGGCATACTTTCACCATCCAAGAGAGAGGAAATATATATGTACACCTATCGAACCAAGGGCGTATGCTCGCGAGAGATCCATGTCGATCTCGACGGCGACACCATCAAACACGTGGACTTCGTCGGCGGCTGCGACGGCAACCTCAAGGCCATCGGCAAGCTGGTCAACGGCAAGAACATCGACGACGTCGCTGCCGTGCTCGAGGGCAACACCTGTGGTCGCCGGTCCACTAGCTGTGCCGACCAACTTGTCCGTGCGCTGCGCGAGGCCCGTCAAGCGCAATAAGCGCAGGCGGGTGATATGTGCGCAAGCTGTGCAGGTGGGTCCGTTGGACTTGCGCGCAAGCGCCCGGTCATCGTATTCTAGACAAGTTGCCGTATCGGCAGCCACTTTCAGCTTGGTCCCCATCCAGCATGGATCCCAGCGGAAAGCAAGTAGAGCGCAGCAACAGCTGCACGGAAGGCGGGCAAGTCCCGCAGGAAAGGTGGAGTTAGCATGCCTAGCAAACTCAGCATCACGAAAGAGCGCACCGCAGAGCTGGTCGCCGAGTTCGGCGCCAACGAGCATGACACCGGCAACCCGGACGTGCAGGTCGCCATCCTGTCCGAGCGTATCCGCAACCTCACCGAGCACCTGAAGACCCACAAGAAGGACAACCATTCCCGCCGTGGCCTGATGATGCTCATCGGTAAGCGTCGTGGTCTGCTCAAGTACATCAAGGAGCGCGACATCGAGCGTTACCGTGCCCTCATCAAGAAGCTCGGCATCCGCGACAACATCTAGTCAACGAAAGCCCGCGCAGCCTTGCGCGGGCTTTTGCATAGCGGTCGGGTGCGCAAGGGCGTGCCTGCTCGCGGCAAGCGGGAAACGTGAGTACCCCTGGCCGAAGAAGCTTGCCCGCACTACGGCGGTCAAGGAATAGAGAAGGAAAGAACACCACATGGAAAAGATCGTCGAGTCCTTCGAGCTGTACGGCAAGACCTACCGCTTCGAAACGGGCGAGCTGGCCAAACAGGCTACCGGCGCTGTCCTGGTCACGCAGGGCGAGACCACCGTGCTCGTCACGGCCGTCATCTCCAAAGAGGAGAAGAACTACGACTTCTTCCCGCTGACCGTCGACTTCATGGAGAAGATGTACTCCGTCGGTCGCATCCCCGGCGGCTACCTTAAGCGCGAGGCGCGTCCGTCTGAGAAGGGCACGCTGACCGCTCGCATGATCGACCGCCCCATCCGCCCCGGCTTCGTCGACGGCTTCAAGCGCGAGGTGCACATCGTTGCCACCACGCTCGTGTGCGACGGCAAGAACGCTCCCGACTGCATCTGCGTCGGCGGCGCTTCGGCTGCGCTCATGATCGGCAGCGCCCCGTTCGACGGCCCTGCGGCTTGCGTGCGCATCGCCCATAACCCCGAGACCGACGAGTTCATCGTGAACCCCACCTACGAGGAGCAGGAAACCTCCGATCTCGAGCTCACCATCGCCGGTAACGCCGATTACATCTCCATGGTCGAGGCCGGCGCCAACGAGGTTTCCGAGGACCTTATGCTC
>ERZ1034928.331-NODE-331-length-25003-cov-12.800906_pt1 | contig 25003 bp, 36 predicted proteins | sample MGYA00520627_ERZ1034928 | MGnify/ENA primary metagenome ERZ1034928 (study PRJEB33766, sample SAMN09781755) | gut metagenome | biome: gut microbiome | host: Homo sapiens | place: Madagascar | study: EMG produced TPA metagenomics assembly of the PRJNA485056 data... | reverse complement strand
GGATTTTTTCCCCACGGGGAGGTTCGGGCAAAGAACGGAGGGAAAACATGCCGAAGAAAAAAGCAACAGAGCCGGTGCGCGTGGCAGCGAAAGGACTGCCAACGGTGCGGATCGACGAGCTCAGGCCGTATGAGAATAACGCGAAGATACACGGGGAGGAGCAGATCAAGCAGCTGCGCAGGAGCTTGCGCGAGTTTGGGTTTGTCTCTCCGGTGCTGATCGACGAGGACAAGAACCTGATTGCCGGGCACGGCCGCGTGGAGGCGGCGCGGGCCGAGGGCATGACGGAGGTCCCCTATGTGCTGGTGAGCGACCTGACCGATGCGCAGCGGCGCGCCTACATCATCGCGGACAACCGACTTGCCGAGACAGGCGAGTGGGACGCGGCGCGGCTCAAGTTTGAGATGCAGGAGCTGCAGGCGATGGAGTTTGATACCGATCTGACCGGCTTTGCGATGGCGGAGATTATCTCGCTTGCAGGCGATGAGCCGGAAAGCGAGCCGGAAGCGCACGAGGATGACTACGACTGCAGCGTGCCGGAAAAGACTACCGTGCGCGAGGGCGACATCTACCAGCTCGGACGGCACAGGCTTATGTGCGGCAACGCTACGTTTTCGAGTGACGTACAGGTGCTCACAGGGGGGGCACAGGTTGATCTGTTACTCACAGACCCGCTTTATAACGTGGCGCTCGGCATGAATGAGACCCCGGAAGAGGCCGCTCGGAGGAATCGTAGAACGGATGGGAAGATTGTTGTAAACGATTGCATGAGCAACGAACAGTTTTTGCAGTTTTTGTGCGATGCGTTTTCCTCAGCAGTCATTGAACTCAAGCCGGGTGGAACTTTTTATGTTTGGCACTCGGATTCAGCAGGGTATTGGTTCCGCGCAGCTATGGATAACGTTGGCTTAAAGGTCAGACAGTGCCTGATATGGGAAAAGAATTCGCTGATCATGGGCCGGCAGGACTATCAATGGCAGCACGAACCTTGCCTATATGGATGGAAAGACGGAGCTGCTCACGCTTGGTATAGTGACCGGAAGCAGTCCACGATTCTCCGATTTGACAAGCCGACAAGAAGCAAAGAACATCCCACAATGAAGCCTGTTGCTTTGATTGCATATCAGATCAGCAACAGCACAAAACCGGGTAATTCTGTTCTCGATCCATTCGGCGGGAGCGGGACAACATTGATTGCCTGCGAGCAGCTTGGGCGCACCTGCTACATGATGGAGATTGACCCAAGGTATGTTCAGGTTATTATCGACCGGTGGGAAAAGATGACTGGAGAAAAGGCGGTGCTGCTCAATGACAGTGCAAGAAGCTGAGCGGATCATGTCCGCGACGGCAAGCCCGTATCTCAAACGGGATATGGAGAAATTTATCCGTCGGCAGCGGAGAAAGGAGCGGAGCAATGGCGGGAGCGAGACAGCCGACCGATCTGGTTGTGGCCAAGGGGCGCAAGCACATGACGAAAGCCGAAGAGGACGCGCGGCGCGACCGCGAGGTCATTGTGCCGCCCCCACAAAAGGTGAAGCCGCCCAAGTGGCTGCCCAAGCCGCTGCACAAGGAGTTCCGCGCGCTGGGGCGTCAACTCCTTGACGTCGGACTTTACACCGACCTTGACGCAGACAACCTGGGCCGCTACCTGATCGCGCATCACGAGTATATCAGCGCCACGGCAGAGGTACAGCGGGCGCTGGAGCCGGTCCCCGGACGCGAGCGCGACCTTGAGGCCGCGGAAAGCTGGGGACGCGTGCAAGACCGATACTTTAAGCAGGCGCGCAACTGCGCCAATGATATGGGGCTTACCGTATCGAGTCGGTGCCGCCTGGTCATTCCTTCGGCACTCCCGGCAGCGGCTTTTACACCGGATGAGAACGAGGATGAGTTCTCGCAGCTGCTGAGGAAGCGGCAGGAGGCGGCAATGAGCCGCGCGGGCAATGGCTGAGCAATTTGAACAGGCAGCCGGACAATTTGTCTGCGACTTTATCAGCCGCCTGCCGACGACCGACACCGGCCAGCTCTTCCACCTGTATGACTGGCAGCGCAGCGCGCTGATGGAATTCTACGGGACAATGGTGCCCGATCCGGACACCGAAAGCGCGCTGCTGCGTAAGTACTGGTACCTCTATCTGGAGATCCCCAAGAAAAACGGCAAGAGCGAGCTGGCGGCCGCGCTGGGGCTCTATCACCTATTTGCCGACGGCGAGCTCAACGCCGAGGTCTATATCTGCGCAGCGGACAAGGACAACGCCTCAATCGTCTACAACGCGGCGGTCTTTATGGCGACCAGCGCGCCCTGGACGGCAAAGATGATCGCGCGCGGCGAGCTGAAGATCGTTGAAAGCCGCAGGAGAATGGAATACCGCAGGAGCGTCAGAACCGGCAACGGCGGGCGCAAGTGGGTGACGGTGGGCATCATGCAGGTGCTTTCGGCCGAGGCCTACAGCAAGCACGGCTACAAGCCGAGCTGCGTCATCTTTGATGAGCTTCACGCCCAGCCGAATCGCGATCTGTGGGATATTATGACCGGCGAAGCGGGCGCAAGCCGAAGCCAGCCGGCATGGATCGTGCTGACGACGGCCGGCGACGACCCAGACCGAAACTCTATCGGCTGGGAAATCCACGAAAAAGCAGTCGCCATCCGCGACGCGCGGCAGCTTCGCCGCGTCCGGGCGGAGGGCGGCGACGTGCGTTCGATCCTCTCGCTCCGGCATGCAGCGGAGGAGGATCTCGTAAACGCCGAGGAGGCGCTGCTTGCGCGTGATGAGGAAAACTGGCTGCCGATCCTGTACGGTCTCACGGCAATGTTCGGCGACGATCCGGACGACCTTGCCAAGCTTGATATCTGGGATGAAAACTTGTGGTATCTCTGCAATCCCTCGCTTGGGAAGAATCTGAGGCTGCGCAATGTCCGCATGGAGGCGATGGCGGCCAAAAAGAATGAAGCAAATGAGCGAAAGTTTCGATGGCTGCGGCTTAACCAGTGGATCACGACGAAGGCGGTTGGCTGGATCTCGCTTAACCTCTATGACAAGACGCAATGCGGGCCGAGCAAAAAGCGCGAGCGCGAGGAATGGCTGCGGCAACTGGACGGGAAGCTCTGCTACGGAGGCGTGGACCTTTCCACGAGCCGCGACCTGACGGCCTTTGTGCTGCTCTTCCCGCCCCAGCTGGGGCTGGACGCGGCGGTGCTGCTGCCCTATGGCATCTGGCGGCCCGAGGCGACGGTAGACGAGGCAGAGCGACGCGATCATGTCCCCTATCGGGACTGGGCGCGCGCGGGATTCCTGGAGCTTTGCCCGGGTGAGGTCAACGACTACGACGACATCGAGGCATGCATCCGCGAGGCGGCAGACCGGTACGACCTGCAGATGATCGGCTTTGACCCGTATTTGAGCCGCACGATCACGCAGAGGATCTCCCCGATCGTGCCGACTATCGAGATCCCGCAGGACCTGAAGAATATGAGCCCTGCGATGAAAGAGATCGACGACATGATGCAGCGGCACACGCTGCTGCATGTGCACAACACCTGTTTCCGCTGGACTTTCGGAAATGTTCGCTGTCATGCGGACGGAAACGGCAATATCAAACCGCTGAAAAACAAGTCGGTCGGGCGCATCGACCCAACGGTCGCCAGCATCATTGTGATGGCAGTGTGGATGATCGCACGGGCGCAAGAGCCGAGCCTTGCCGACAAGATCGGACAGCCAGGCTATAGCCTGTGACGGAGGAATTAAGATGAAAAAATACGCTTCGACCCTGCGCGATGCAGTACTGCTGCTCGGCTGTGCGCTCATCGCGCTGGGAACGGCCATGATTTATATCCCGGCCGGCCTGATCGCCGCGGGCGCGTTGCTGGCGGCACTGGCGGTGGTGGACGGGTTTGACGAAAACGGCGAGGAAGGAAGTGATAATCAGACATGAGCATCATCAAGGGGCTGCGTGCGGCGACCGCACGTTCGCCCACGGTGAGTAAGGCGGTGACGGTCAGCAGCCTGACGACATCCGGCGGTCTGGCTGTCGGAGAGGATCCGCAGAGCGCAGCGCGCAAGCTGAGCACGGTGGATCGCTGCATTGAGATCCTGAGCGACAGCATCGCGAAGCTGCCAAACTATGTGATCGACACGAGGACGCGCGAGCGCACGGACCACGAGCTGCTGCGGCTGCTGAACATCCGGCCGAATGAGGCCATGACCCCGTTCATTCGCAAGAAGGTGCTGGAGACGAGCCGCCTGGAGGGCGGCAACGGCTACGACTGGATCGTGCGCGACGAGCGCACGGGCAAGCCGGTGGAGCTGATCCCGGTGCCGTGGTATCTGGTGCAGCTTTGGCACGACATGGCGGGGCGCGTGTGGTACGACGTGACGCATCCCTTCTCCGGCGAGGTGATGCGGCTGCCGAACGAGGACGTGTGCCACTACAAGAACGCCACGCGCAACGGCCTGCTCGGTCTCGGCACGGTGACGCGCGCCGGCGAGGTGATCGCCGCGGCGCGGGCCGCGCAGGAGTATGAGCTGAGCTACTATGCCAACGGCGGGCAGCCGGGCGGCGTGCTGGAGACCGACACCGACCTCGGCGGCTATGTGCTGGACACCAAGGGAAATCCGGTCAAGGCGCCGGACGGCTCGCTCGTGACCAAGAAGGACCGGCTGCGCGCCGAGTGGGAGCGCGTCCACATGGGGCCGAGTAAGGCGCACCGGACGGCAATCCTCGACCTCGGCCTCAAGTACACGAGCATCGCGGGGACGAACCGCGACGCGCAGTTTGTGGAAAACAAGCAGTTGTCGATCACGGACATCGCGCGCTACTTCGGCGTGCCACTTTACAAGCTCAACGAGGGCAAGCAGGCCTACGGCAGCAATGAGCAGAACGCGATCGAGTATGTCGTCGGCACGCTGCACCCCATCGTGACCCAGTACGAGGAGGAACAGAGCTACAAGCTGCTGACCGACAGCGAGCTGGCCGCGGGGCTGGAGCTGCGCATCAACATGATGGCGGAGCTCAAGGGCGACACGGCGAGCCGCGCCAACTGGTACCGCACGATGAGCGAGCTGAGCGTTTTCAGCCCCGACGACATCGCGGCGCTGGAGGACCTGCCGAATGTGCCGGGCGGCGACCGAAGGCGCGCAAGCCTGAATTATGTGCCGCTTGACCTGTGGCCGGAGCTGAGCTTGCAGAGAAACGGCGGAAAGACCGCCGGAGAGGAGTGATCCCACATGGATATGATCTTTAAGGCGGCACGGATCGAAAAAGCCGCTGTGGGCGAGCGGGAGCTTGCCCTCATCAACGCACAGGCGCTGCGCGAGCTGAGTGCCGAGGAGGTGTTCACCTTCCGTCTGGCCGCCTGCGACAACCAGATCGACCGCGACTGCGAGCGCTTTACCGAGGCGACGCTGGAGCAGCTTGCAAAGATCTACGTCGGAAAGCCGGTGCTGCGCGACCACAAGTGGAGCGCGGAAACGCAGACCGCGCGCGTGTTCGACGCACAGGTAGCGGACAAGGGCAAGGTCAAGCGTCTGGTACTCAGCTGCTACATGGTCCGCACGGCAAGCACCGCGGACACCATCGCCGCCATCGATGGCGGCATCCTGCGCGAGTGCAGCGTGGGCTGCGCGGTTGAGCATGTGCTTTGCTCTATTTGCGGCGCGGATCAGCACACGACGCTGTGCGAGCACTGGCCGGGTCGAGAGTACGACGGGCAGCTTTGCCACTTTGAGCTCGACGGCGCGGCGGACGCCTACGAGGTAAGCCTCGTGGCGGTGCCCGCACAGCCGGAGGCCGGTACCGTCAAGGCCAAGCGCTACGGCGGCACCGAGAAAACGGGTAAACCCGCGCCGGAAGGCGCAGAACATACGGAGCTCTGGGCGGAGGAAGCCGCGCTGGAGCTGGAAAAAATGCGTTTTTGAGGAGGATACAAAATGCGCAGAAAGTACAATGATCTGCTGGCAAAGCGCGCCGGCATGCTGACGGAGGCCGAGAGCCTGCTCAAGGAGGGCAAGCGCGAGGACTACAAGGCAAAGATGACGGAGATCGGCAACATCAACACGGAGATCACCGAGGTCAAGGCCCTCATCGACGAGCAGGACCGCCAGTTTATGAAGCAGCAGGAGACGCCGGGCGAGGCGAAGGACAAGGCGCTGGAGCGCGCGGAGATCCTGCGCAAGGGCGGCGAGGTCAAGTTCTCCGCCAATGAGGTCCGCAAGGCGATCACGCTGGCGACCACCACGCTTGCCGAGCCCACCGGCGTAGGCCGCGACATCCGTGGCGGCGACGCACCGATCAGCGCGATCATCGACCAGGTGCAGGTCGTCAACCTCTCCGGCATGGGCGAGTATCAGGAGCCCTATGTCATCACCGAGCTGGACGCGAAGGCCGGCACGGTGGCGTCCACCGCCGGCAAGGCCCGCACGGCGAGCACCGACCCCACCTTCGGCGTGGCGCAGATCAAGCCCTACGACATGAGCGTGACGAGCTTCGTCGACCGCAATATTGGCAACCTAACCCCCGCGGACTACTACGCCAAGATCTACGGCATGGCGCTGCGCGCGATGCGCCGCAAGTGCTCCGAGCTGATCGTCAACGGCGACAGCGAGACCAGCCATGTGATGTATGGTATGAAAAACGCCAAGAACAAGGCGGGCGCGAACATCTTCGCGAGCGTGGACGTGGCCGCGGTGGACGTCGACCTGCTCGACACCCTCTATTTTGCCTACGGCGCGGACACCGAGGTCAGCGGCAGCGCCCGCTTGCTGCTCACCAAGGCCGACCTCAAGGCCATTGGTCAGCTGCGCGGCACGAACGAGAAGCGCCGCCTGTTCACGATCGAGCCGGACATGGCGAACCCTAACACGGGCGTGATCCGCGACGGCGGCGTGGTAATCCCCTATACCCTCTGCCCCGACCTCACGAGCCTTTCCGGCTCGACCGCGAGCACAAGCGCCGCGATCCAGACCATGATCTACGGCAACCCGCTCAACTATGAGCTGGGCCTCTTCTCCGACTTCACCGTGCGCGTGGACGAGAGCTACAAGGCGCAGGAGCGCCTGCTGACCATCCTCGGCGACGTGATGGTAGGCGGCAACCTCGTGGTCGACAAGGGCGTCGTCGTTGCAACGCTGCCTAAGAGCGGGGGCTAAGCGATGCTGCGCGAGAGGCTGAGCGAGATCGCCGTCTATTGCAAGGTCGACGCGGACGACGCGGAGCTGCCCGGCTATATTGACGCGGCGGAGGGCTATCTCCTCTCCGGTGTGTGCAGCAAGCCAAAAGACGGGACGCCGCGCTTCGCGATGTATCTCCTCTGCGTCAAGGCTCTGACGCTTGAGCAGTACGACCGGCGCGGCATTTCCATCGACCAGGCCGCCAGCGAGAACCGCGTCGTTCGGCTCATGATCAACCAGCTCAAGCTCAGCGAGCCCGTGCCCGATTCGGGCACGGGCGAGGGAGCGGAGGGAGGCACGTGATGCACGTCGACGCAGGAAAGCTCTCAAAGCGCATCCAGTTTTTGCGCAAGACGACGAAAAAGGACGCCGACGGCTACGACGTCCCCGGCGAGCCGGAGCTCGTGCGCGAGACCTGGGCGCAGTTTTCGCAGACGAGCGGCACGGAGCTGATCCGGGCAAACGCCGAGTTCGGCGAGGCGAAGGTCCGCTTTCTTACGCGCGCGAACCCGGAGCTGCTTGACCGGCGGCTCCTGATCCGCTACGACGGGCGCGACTACAACATCCTCTACGTCAACACCTACGGCGACGAGGGGAAGTACATGGAGTTCTGGTGCGAGCGCATCACGCAGGAGGGCAAGGTATGACGCTGAATGAGAGAATCATCGCGGTCGTGACGCCGATCGTGCCGGTGTGCGTGCCGGATCTGTTGGTGACAGAGCCGGATGAAACACCGCCGGATCGGTACTGCACGTTTAACTACACGGAGATGCCGGACGGACTCGGCGATAATTGCGCGGCGCTCACACGGGCGCTTGTGCAGGTGCACTTCTTTGCGCCGCTCAAAGCCTCCACGCTGGCCGTGCGGCGCGCGCTGCGCGACGCGATCGCCGCGGTGGATAATTTTACCCTGCCGAGTATCGAGAATGCTACAGACGCCACAGGACAGCACTATGTGCTGGAATTTGACGCCGTGGGGCGCTGGGAGGCGGAGAACGATGGCCAGAGTTGAGTTTTTCGGCATCGATGAGCTGTCGCTCTCCCTGAAGGAGGTCGCGGAGTTGCCCGACGAGGTCATTGACGCAATGCTCGATGCGCGCGCCGACGTAGTCGTGGCAGCACAGCGGGAATCGGCGCAAAGAATGCTCGTCGGTCCGTATGCCAAAGGCGATACGGCGAAGTCAATCAAAAAGGGCAAGCCCAAGCTGCGTGACGGACACCGCGTTGTTTATGTGACACCGACCGGCAGCCGGAAGCGCGGCAGAGCCAAGGCTGTGCGCAACGCCGAGATCGCGTATGAGAACGAATACGGAAAGAAAGGCGTTCCCGCGCGCAATTTCATCCGAACCGCGAACGAATCGTGCGCGGACGCCGCGACGGCGGCGGAGTTTGAGGTGTACAGCCGCTACCTCGAAGAAAAAGGGCTGTAGAAAGGACTACCATGCAGTACGGAGCAAAGATGATCCAATGGGCGCCGTTTGCCGCGACGGATCCGGAGACGGTAAGCGCGCCCCCGAAGCTCGGCACGCCGGCAAACCTCGGCGCGCTGAACAAGGTGATCGAGACGATCAACTTCAATCGCATAAGCGGCCATGGCGACAACGTGAAGAAGGTTGAGATCGTGGAATTCAAGGACGGCTCACTGGCTGTGGAGACGCTGTATCTTTCAAACGAAAACGCAGCGGCGCTGACCGGCGCAGAGCTGGGCACAACGGACGAAGACAAAGACCTCAAGTTCGGCAGCAACGACGTTGCGCCCTATGGCAGCCTTGCCTTTTACACAAATTGCATGAAGGACGACGGGACGAAATACTATCAGGGCGTCTTCTTCCCCAAGGTCAAGGCCAACATGGAGGGCGAGAGCTACGAAACCAAAGGCGACAGCATCGTGCTGAGCAATGCCAAGCTCACATTTACCGTTCTTGAGCCGCTCTACGGCAAGTACAGGCACAAAAGCCCTGAGTTCGACGCCGAGGCCAAGGCCGCGGCGTGGGTCAATGAAAAAATCAAGGCCGCAGCGGGCGGCTGAGAAGCGAAGAGACGCGGCACCCGCTGCGTCTCTTTTTCATTAGGAGGAAAAATATGAAAACATTTCCCTATGAACTGGACGGGCACAAGTTCTACTTGTGCCTGAACGGGCAGGCGCTCTTTGACGCCTATGACAAATTTGGCTACGAGGAATTTATCACCAAGCACATCGAAGGGCAGAGCAAGGCGAGTTTTGAGAATACTTGCTGGCTGCTCTGCAAGCTCGCCGAGCAGGGAGAGCTTGTGCGGCGCTGGCAGGGGCTTGAGCGCGGACCGATCGTGCCGCCGGAGTACTTTAGAGCACATTTGCGGCCGCTGGACGTGGCGGGCGCAAAAGACGCTATCCGCGAGGCGCTCTCGCTTGGTTTCTCCCGCGAGGAGGAACGCGAGAAGCGCGTCCGTGACCTCGGGCTTGAAGAGCTGCAAAAAAAAACGGCAAAAGCGGAATAACACGCTCGTGGTGGTTAGATCTGTTGACACAGTTCCTGCATCTGGGTGTGCGCGAGGGACTGCTGCTGACACCGGGGCAGGTGTTCGACCTGCAGGAGCTGGAGATCCAGCGGCGCGGACTGCACAGAGAGGAGGATTGAATGGCAACAAGGACGATCACGACGAGGCTCGCGGTTGACGGCGAGACGGAATTTAAGCGGTCGCTGAGCGAAGCAAACAGCAATCTGAAGGTGATGCGCAGCGAGATGGGCCTTGTCGATGCGGAGTTTAAAGGCCAGGCGAACAGCATGGACGCCCTGACTGCAAAAAACAAGTTACTGCGCCGCGAGCAGGAGCAGCAGGCTGAGAAGGTCAAAGCCCTGGAGCGTGCGGTCAAGGACGCAGCCGATGCCTACGGAGAGAACGACAAGCGGACAGACAACTACCGCCAGCAGCTCAACCGGGCAAAGAAAGAGCTGCTCGACATGAATGATGCGCTGGACGATAACGAGAAGTATCTCGACGAGGCGCGCAAGAGCGCTGACAAGTGCGCAAGCAGCATCGACGAGTTTGGTCGCGAAGTCAAGGATGCGGGCGACAATCTTGGCGACGGAGGAGGACTGCTTAGCCAGCTCGGCGACCTCAAGGGTCTTCTTGCGGGCGGCGCAGTCGTCGCCGGAGCAAAAGCCGTTGGCGACGCCATCATCGGCATCGTGGATGACACGGAGGAGTACCGCAAGATCATGGGTACGCTGGAGATCAGCTCGCAGCAGGCCGGATACACGGCGGACGAAACGTCGGAAGCGTATCAAAGGCTCTATGGCGTGCTCGGCGACACGCAGACGGCCGCAACGACCGTCGCCAACCTTCAGGCCATCGGTCTGAGCCAGAGCAATCTCATGACGCTGGTTGACGCGGCGACGGGCGCATGGGCGACCTATGGCGACAGCATCCCGATCGACGGGCTTGCCGAGGCCATCAACGAGACGATCCAGACCGGCAAGGTGACAGGCGTCTTTGCGGACGTGCTCAACTGGGCGGGGCAAAATGAGGACGAATTCAACGAGAAGCTTGATGCGGCCAACGGCACCGCAGAGCGCGCGCAGATCGTACTGGATCAGCTCTCGTCCCAGAACCTGCCGGACGCCGGTCAGGCGTGGCGCGATGCAAATGACGACTTAATCAACTACAACGAAAGCCAGCAGAACGTGGATGACGCGATGGCACGACTTGGGGATAAACTTTCTCCGGTTGCCTCCGGTATCAAAAACACTTTTGCCAGTGCGGTCGACATTGCGATCGACACGGTCGATGGATGGGTCGGTGCTTTGCAGGACGCGGTGACATGGCTGGGAAATGTTGCCAACAAAATCCCTGTCATCAAGGAGATCGGGGACCGCGCGGCAGCGGCGAAGGCCGCGTATGACGCCAATCCGTCGCCAAACTCCCGCTCTGCGGGCTATGCGCGGCTCGCGGAGTCCAGGGCAAACGACAGACAGACCGGCTCGGCATCGCAGACGATCAACGTAAAATCAACCGTCGTGCTGGACGGGAAAGAGGTCGGCCGCAGCGTGACAAAATACCAGCAGCAGGCACAGAGGGCATTCCAATGAGAGACATCGTTTTTAAAATCAACGGCAAGGACCGGTCTGATTGGTTCAACCAATATGGTTTTTTCGCAGGCGCGACGCCTATTTACAGCGAAGAAATTGAAACAATGGACCGTGTGCGGCATAGCACGGTCGTCCGCCGGCGCGGATATTGCATCGCGCAGCTCAATGACATTTCAGACGCCGAGGCCGTGCAGCTTGCCGAGGATCTGTCTGCCGGCACGCTCAATATCACCTACAACAATCCGTGGTTTGGCAGTGAGCCCGTCACACAGAATATGACAGTTGACGATTTGCAGCTTGGTTTCCTCCTTCGGGACGTGAGCGGACGATTCTGGAGCGGGCAGACGCTGCGCTTTACGCAGAGGTGACGAGATGCATACAGTGAGTGATCTTTGGCAGCAGATGCTTGCCGATCCAGCACACGCCGTGGAAGCAAAACTTAAGATAGCAGGGGTAGAGTACGGCGAAGATCAGATCGTGCGCAAGTCGCTCATGATCTATGGAGGGCTGTACTCCACATTTGGCATCGGAAATTGCTGCGCGCGGCAGATCGACTTTGAAATTTATCCACAAGGGACGATCCCACGGCAAGCGAAAATTGAGGTCTATATGCGGCTGCGGCTCGGTGAGCAGGTGAGTGAGTGGATCCCGAAGGGCGTGTTTTTCTTTTCCACGCGCAAGACCGACCGCGTTACGGGCGTTTTGAGCGTGCATGGGTATGATGCGATGCTCAAGGCGGAGCAAACATGGCTTGACAGCAGCTATGACGCGGAGACATGGCCAATGCCGGTATGGACAGCAGTCAACGACATTGCGCGACGCATGGGCGTTGCTGTGGACAGCAGGACGCAGCTCAACGAGTCTTTCCCCGTGCAATACCCTGTAGACGACGAGGGCGATATGACGATGCGCGAGGCATTGTCCCGCGTCGCGGTCGCCAACGCAGGCAACTGGATTATCACAGACGAGGGCAAGCTCTTGCTGGTGGGTCTCAACTCCATGCCGAAAGAAACCAACCATCTGGTGACAGAGACCGGCAGCGCCATCACCTTCGGCGGCGTGCGCATCCTCGTGTAAGGAGGGGAATATGGACAAAACCTACTTAGGACGGCGGCTCGCGAACTTTTCCCCCGGGATCGCGTCGCAGCCTATCTCTAAAGTCGAGCTGCTCGACGAGAACGGCGACGTAATCGGCGTGTCCGGATCGGACACCGGGCGGACGTTGACGGCCTTGCAGCCGGACGGCACTGACGCGATGGCGGCGGCGATCCTTGCCAAAGTGTCCGGCTACAAGCACATCGGTTACGATGGCCGCAAAGCGCTGCTTGATCCTGCGGTAGAACTGGGCGACGCGGTGACGGTGGACGGGCATTACGTCCCGCTCGTCTCGATAGACCTGACATTCGACCCGCTGCTCGCGCCGGACATCTCCGCGCCGGACGCGGACGAGATCGATGACGAGTACCCGTACAAATCGCCGACGCAGCGGCAGATCGAGCGCAACATGGCAAAGGCTCGCTCACTGATCACTAAGACCAGCGAGGCGATCATGCTCAAGGTCGAGGGCATCGACGGCGATGTATCGTCTCTGCGGGTATCTCTCAACAATGTGCAATCTGAGGTCAGCGGGAAAATCGACGGCAATACGGCACAAAGTCTTATCAACCAAAGTATTGATAAAATTGAGCTGAGCGTGTCCAGCGGCAGCGGCGGCAGCACCTTTACCCTTAAAGCTGGTAACACCACACTGAGCACAAAAACGCTTGATTTACACGTCAATGCGGTCAACATTGACGGCACGCTCAAGGCAAGCCAGATCCAGACGGGCAGCATCTACGTTGGAGATCTTGCCGATGGATCGAATTACGCAACTAAGACGTATGTCGACAACAATGCAGGTCTGAGCTCAAGTGAAGTTGATGACCGCATCGACACCTACATCGACAGTACCAGTATTACAGCGGAAATTTTGCGTGGCAAAACGGTCTCACTTATGGCGAACCGCAGAACTGAAATCGGGACTATCGAGCTGGTAGATACCACTACTGGCTACGGCATTAGCATCAGTACGTATGACGGCGGGATTCAGCTCGATTCTGGCGGCAATGTGTACATTACGAGTGCATATAGGACGAGACTCCAATTAGACGACGATGCGGCCAAAATTGGCCCGACTGTATGGGCGACTGACGGAACGGTCATTTACAGCTCTGACAAAAACGTGAAAAACAGCATCGACTATGATTTATCCCGTTATCGTCAATTTCTGCTCGACCTCAAGCCTTGCCGTTTTAAATACAACGAGGGGCAGAGCGGACGATACCATATCGGTATGATCGCGCAGGATATGGAGCAAAGCCTTGCTGATAACGGCATTGCTGCGTCTGAGTTTTCCGGTTGGTGCAAAATGCCGATACGAGACGAAAATCACAATATCACAGGCTACACCTATGGTATTCGCTATGACAGCCTGATCCCCCTAAACACGTTGATGATTCAGGAGCTCGTGAAAAGAGTGGAAGCCTTGGAAAGAAGGAGCTGATTTTGATGGATAAGGAAAAACTCAAAAAGCAAATCGAGGGTGCTTACAGCATGATTACTGGAATCTATGTCAAGGGCGCGGACACCAAGCGCGTGGCAATGGCAATACAACACCTCGAAAACGCCTTTGCCGAGTTGGACAAGCCGGACGAGCCGCCCGCCAAAGAGGGCAAGGCGAAGCTCGAGAAAAAAAGCGAGGTAACTGATGGCTGATAAAGCGATTGTTGATAAAGAAATTTCCGATCTTACCCAAGCGTCACAGATCACGGGCGAAGACCTTTTTGTCTTGCAGCAGAACGGCGAGGCAAAAAAGCTGAAGGGCTCTCAGGTCGTACAGTACGCCAAGGACTCCGTTGCGGCAGAGGTGCAGGGTGTTAAGGCATACGCTGACAGCGCTAAAGCATCGGCTGATGCTGCGGCGAAGGACGCAACCAGAGCAGAGACCGCTGCGCAGGGCATCGACGATAAGGTCGCTGCGGCTGATGCGTCCGCAAAGGCGGCGGCATCTTCTGCGGCTGCGGCTGCTGCATCTGCGACCGGCGTCGACGAGAAGGTACAGGCCGCGCAGACGGCGGCTGACAATGCCGCAAAGTCGGAGACAGCGGCAAAAGTTGCACAGACTGGTGCTGCCAACGCACAGAGTGCCGCAGAGACAGCAAAGGACGATGCACAGACTGCAAAGCTCGATGCGCAAAAGGCGTGGGAAGACGCAGAACGCGCCAAGAATGATGCGTCCGGCAGTGCTGACAGCGCGAGGCAGGAATCGGCAAACGCTTTTGAAAGCGCGCTGAACGCACAAAACGCAAAGACAGACGCGGAAACAGCAAAAACCGATGCACAGGCGGCGAGAGACTCCATCGTCAACATGATCGTCGAGGCGGTCACGCTTGCAAGCGGTTCCGACGCGACGGTAAGCAAAAGCGTTGTTGACAATGTTTTCAAACTGGCGTTTGGCATTCCCCGCGGCAACCCCGGTGCAGATGCGCCTACCATCACAGGCATCACGATCCGGCAGACGGACTATCACATGATCGTCTCCCTCTCCGACGGCACGACATACGATGCGGGCTATTGCCGTGGTGCTGCTGGTGCTGGCTCTGGCGATATGCTGGCGGCTGTGTACGACCCTCAGGGCAAACAGTTGGATATTTACAAATACGTCGATGACGCGTTTTCTAACATTCCCGCCGGCAACGTTAAATTTGCCGATGGCACAACGTTCCAGCAGAAACTTGACAGCGGCGCGCTTAAAGGAGACCCGGGGAAAGACGGTGCCCCCGGTGAGAAGGGCGATCCCGGCGAGAAGGGCGCGGACGGCGCTCCCGGCAAGGACGGAGCCAAGGGAGACAAGGGAGACACCGGCGATCAGGGGCCGCAGGGCTTGCAGGGCCCAAAGGGCGACACCGGACTGCAAGGACCGATTGGCCCACAGGGCCCGAAGGGCGACACCGGCCTGCAAGGCCCGATTGGCCCACAGGGCCCGAAGGGCGACAAAGGCGACACCGGCCACCACCTCCCTCATCAAGGGCAACGGCTCGGGCGGATTGGCAGCAGCAACGCGAGGCAGCGACTACATCGCGAGCGGCAACATCGTCAAGCAGACGCTGGTGAACGTTGAGACCACGCCGACCGAGAACTACGCCATCAACTGGGTGTACGGCTAAGGAGGGACGGAGATGGCAAATGTACAACTCGGCACCAAGGCCGTCGGCAGCATCGTCAAGCTGAAAGTTGGCGGTGCGGCAACAGAGTTTATCGTCGTCCATCAAGGGAAACCGAGCAGCATCTATGACGAAAGCTGCAACGGCACTTGGCTGCTGATGAAGGACATCTACGAGAACCACGTATGGGATAGCTCCAACGTCAACAAGTACGAGAGCAGCGACATTCATAGTTACCTCAACAGCACATTCCTGAACCTGTTTGAGAACAATATTAGGGACGCGATCAAGCAGGTCAAAATCCCGTACCGAAAGGGAGGTGGCTCCGGCGGCTCGGATCAGAGCGGCGCGAACGGGCTGTCCGCGAAGATCTTTCTGCTGTCGGGTTACGAAGTAGGCTGGACGACCAGCGACATCAGATACCTTCCGGTGGACGGCGCGAAGCTGGACTACTTTGAATCTGGGGACGGCACGTCCGCCAGCAACAAGCGTATTGCGACACATAACGGCGGTGCCGTCCGCTGGTGGCTCAGATCCCCACAAACCAACAACTTGTATTCCGTGATTCAAGTCGACTCCGACGGCCAAAGCTATAGCTCAAACGCACCCAACTCGTACGGCATCCGCCCCGCTTTGGTTCTTCCCTTTGACGCCCTCGTCGACGATAGCGGCAACGTCACACCGCCGGTTGACCTCACCGCGCACAAGACGCTTATCAACGGCACGGCCTACACTGTGCAAAGCGGGAAGTGCCGCGTCAACGGCACGGGCTATGAGATCAAGAAGGGAAGGACGCTCATCAACGGCACGGGGTATGACATCACGTTTGCGCCTCCCATGCCGATCAAAGGTGACCTCATCACGATGAATCTGGACGGCACGGACGCGCTGTACAGAGTGCTGAAAGTCGTGGATAAGACGGTGGTAGAAGTACTGACGATGTGGAATTTGAGTAAGAACCAGACATTCCATACGTCCAATAATAGTTATGGTGATAGCTATTTGAATAGGTATCTGAATAAGACTTGGTATGACACACTTTCATCTGCTGCTAAGAACGCTATTGTAGCTAAGAATATCAATCAATATCAATATTCGTATAACTCAGGTACTTACAACCAAACTACTCACTCATCTTATGCTGACTATTCGACTAAAACATTGAAATACAATGTTGGTGATCTCTATGTATATGCTTTAGATGTTGAAGATATCGAAATGTATTTTGGTGGTACTGGTGGGTCAGTAGGTAATAAAACACCCGGTACATTCAGTAAAACTGATATATTACAAATGTTCTGGAATCGGACAAATACTATTTCTGAATTTCCATTTCTTCGTTCTGCTTATGATGGCAATTCTAAACGTGTGTGGTCTGTGAATGGCGGCTATGGCTACGTGGACTACACTGGTGTTAATTATGGTTCTGAGGTTCGGGGCGCGTTCCAAATTGACCTATCTAAAATCGACTTTACAACCAACTGACTTAAAGGAGTGATTTTCACATGGCAATCTACATCAAAGTCAACAACACGGAATACCCCGCAGAGATCAACGGCAACCCCAAAGACCGCTCGTGGGGCGACCGCGACACTAAGACCGTCACGCTCACCATGACTGCGGCGGAAGCGGCGGCGCTGCTGCCTGACAATACGCCGTGGAGCATCGTGCAGCGCGAGACGGTGGACAAGCTCGACAACGACGGCAATCCAACCGGTCAGACCGAAGAAGTCGTCAACGAGTGGGACAACAGCGAGTACAGCCTCAGCGGTGACATCACTGACCACCGCGACGGCACTGTGTCCATCAAGATGGGCAAGCCTACGGAGGTGGAAGCGCTGAGAGCGCAGCTGAGCGAGATCGAGGAGGTTTACGATGCGAACTGAGAAGCTGAACGCCATCAAGGGCGCGATCAAAGACGGCAAAATGGTGCAGGCCGCAGGCGGCATCACCGTGACGCAGGAGCAGAGCGACAAGCTGGGCTACGACTGGAAGGTTTACACGGTCAACGACATGGCCGTGCGCAAGGAGTACGTTGCGCAGGAAAACCCAACTGGCACAAAAGACAATCCCATTGTATACGCCGAAGGTGTGCCGCTCATCAACAACGCCTACTACCGCAAGGACGGGAAGATCTACGTCTGGGTTGGCGAGTGGGTTGAGTGGGAATAAGACAAAGAAAGGGAGCGGGATATGGAAGATTTGGCAAGGGTCGCGTCGGTGTGCTCGGAGATCACGGTTATTCTCGGCGCGCTGGCGCTGCTCATCAAGCCGCTGCGCAACAAGATCCTCGGCCTTGACAAACTGGTGGATGCGCTCAAGTGCGAGCTGCGGCACGACATGCTGCATACATACTATCGGCATAAAGAGGACAAATTCATTCGGCAGTACGAGCTTGAGGACTTTTTGTACCTTTACAGGGGCTATAAGGCGCTGGGCGGCAACAGCTTTATTGACAAGATTAAGTCCGAGATCGACGAGTGGGAGGTCAGAACGTGAAGCGCACAAAGAAGCTCAAAACACGCAACCGTATCCTCTGCGCGGTTGCTGTGTTTATGAGCGTGTTCATCGTGTATACCGTCGTGTTCTACAGCATCAAGGGGTGGCAGTGGGATTCTATGTTTCCCTACGTGCTGGGAGTGGGCGGCATTGTAGACGTGATGACGGCGGGCGTCGCCATCGCGGACAAACTATCGGGACGAAAGGAGAAAAACAATGGAACTAATCCATAAGAGACTGGCAAACCTCATGAGCGTCAAGAGCATTGTTACGCTGGTGCTGACAGGCGTTTTCGCCTATGTGGCCGTCACGGGCAACATTTCGCAGGACTTTATGACGATCTACGCGGTCATCATCGCATTTTATTTCGGCACGCAGAGCCAGAAGGCACAGGACGTGATCGACAGCAAGGGTGACAGCGATGTATCACAGTAGGGACATTGCCGACCTGCGGGCGGACGTGCGCGCAAACTGCGTCATCTTCCTTGCCCTCTGCAAGGAGGCGGGGCTTCCGGTTCTGGTGACGGAAACGGTGCGGGACGACGAGTATCAGCGCTATCTTGCGCGCATGGGCTACGCGGCAAAGACCGCGACGCGGCCGACGTTCCACAGCGTCAAGGCGGGGCTTGCATTTGACATCTGCAAAAACGTCAAGGGGCATGAGTACGACGATCCGTCGTTCTTCGCCCGCTGCGGGCAGATCGGCAAGCAGGTCGGCTTTTCGTGGGGCGGCGACTGGAAGAAATTCCCGGACAAGCCCCACTTCCAGTGGGACGATCACGGGAGATATGGGGGCAGTTCGATTTTGACGGGGCACTACCCGCCGGAAATGGAGGAGTACATGGATCAGGCAACATTCAACAAGATGATGGACGCTTACCTTGCGCAGCTCGGCACAAAGCCCGTGGCGAATTGGGCAAAGGCGGACTGGGAAAAAGCAAAGGCTGAGAAGATTACGGACGGCAGTGCGCCGCAGAAATTCATCACGCGGCAGGAAGCCGTGGCGATGATCCAGAGAGCGGCAAAATAACGGTGTCCGATTTGGGCACAGGAAGGAGCGGGCGGCGAAAGCCCACGCGCAAGCGCCTCTGCAAGCCCTACACGGGCATGAACAGTCAGCACAGGTCAATCCGCGCGCAATTATCCTCTATGGCCCCCAAGCGGGCCGTGGCGTATATCTTATCGTTTGAGCTGCCGCAGGACGAGGCAGCGTGCATCATTGAGTGCGACGTGCGGCGTAAGAGCTACGCGCAAGTGTGTGCAGCGCTGCACCTGTCGCCGGAGGCGGTCAACCGCTGCCGCAGGCGGGCATACCAAAAAATAGCGGACGGACAAAGAGAGCACCGAGGTTAATCGGTGCTCTCTTTTCGTGTTTATATAAGGTCTTCTTTGGAATTTGCCGAAATATTTTTTGACCAAACGATGACCAAAGGTTGACCATTTGCAGGGCGCGATCCACGGTATGATTGAGGCAACAAAAGGAGGTGCGCGCATGGATCAGTTTGCAATCGCCGGATACAGCGGCAACAACTGTATGATGTGCGTTATTGACGGCGGGAATATTTTTCTGACCGACTATTTCGGCAACCGCCAGCAGCTCATCGGCAAGACCTCTTCGGCATACGCCGAGCTGGAGGCCACCACGCAGGAGTATTACGACAAGCTCGTCGAGCTGGGCATCATCACCCCGCCCAAGACGCAGGAGGAGCTAATGGGCGAGATGCAGTCGGCAATGAGCGACATGGCTGCGGTCATCAAGAATCTGACTGATCAGGTAAAGGAGCTGAAGGAAAATGGACCTCAAGCAACTCTTAGCGGCAGCGGCGAGAATGTTTCCCAGCGCCGACCTGCAAGGCGCGGCGGCGAGAGCGGAGCAGGCGATCAGCGGGACGGCTGACACGCTCGAGGGCGTGCAGAGCACGGCGCGCCGCCTCGGCATCGACCCCAACATCGCCAACAGCCTCTACGCGCGCTACGGGCGCACAATGCAGGCAAAGGCCCTGTGCGGCCTCCTCGGCACGACACCGGAGGCTTTGCGTTCCGATGCCAACAAGATACTCAGCGGCACACAAAATGCCTCACAGCCCCCGCAAAAGGGCAAAGCGGGGCGCTCAACCAAATTCCCCCGGCTGAAATAGCCGTTGGAATAATTTTTGAGGAAAGGAGAATGCACCATGAACAACGATCAGAGCACCGGCATGAGCTGGCTCGCGGTACTGTTTATCATCATCGTCATCGCGGCGCTGTTTGGCGGCTTTGGCAACGGCTTTGGCTTTGGCCGCGGCAATATGCCGTATCCCGTCAATGACACCGGCTGCAACCGCGTGAGCAACTGCGAGGTCGAAAAGCAGGGGATCATCGACACGTCCCGCACGCAGTATCTCATCGAGCAGCAGAGCAACGACACTCGCATGGCAATTAACGCCAGCACCGAGGCGATCACCAGTCAGGCCAGCCGCATCTACGAGCAGCGCCTACAGGAGACCATCTTAGACCTCAAGATGGAGAACCAGAGCCTCAAGAATGGGATCTTTACCAAGGAGCAGACGGACGCCCTGGCGGCGAAGATCTCCGATTGCTGCTGCGGCTTTAACCGCCGTCTGGATGCGATCGAGGGCCGTATGCTGACCAAGCCCGCGCTGTACGGCGTGGCTTCGACCGGCGCGGGGCAGATCATCCCCGCGTCCTGCGGCTGCAGCGGCAACGTCAATCTTTAAGACCATATTCCCCGTTCGGGGGACATGGCAGGCCCCTATGGCCGGGTAACAGGCGGGGCAATCGTCCCGCCTATTTTTTATGGAAGGAGAATAAAAATGTCTTGTAAATCCGCTCTTTACGCTGCCATGCAGACGCCTACTGCCGTCGCGGTCGACGGCGTCATCCCTCTTGGCAGCCTTATCCGCCGCTACGGCTGTGATGTGGCGCTCAACGGCAACGCTGTCAACATCACCGGCGCGGGCTACTACGATGTCGATGCCTCGGTCACCGTCACGCCTATCGCTGCCGGAACCGTCACTATTACGCTTTACAAGGATGGTGTCGCTGTCCCCGGCGCGACTGCATCCGAGACTGCTGCCGCCAACGGCACGGTCGATCTCAGCATTCCGGCGCTTGTGCGTCAGGTCTGCTGCGCGGCAGGGTCCGCCTTGACGCTGGTGCTTACAGGTGTCGCTGCTACGGTCAATAACGTGGCGCTGCGCGTGCAGCGGATCTGAGAGGTGCGCGATGGTGCAGCTCTTGATTGGTATGCTGCTTGGCGCGATGGTGGCCACGCCCACAGGGCGCAGCATCGGCAACCAGATCGGCGACGCGGCACTGGCAGAGATAAAAAAAGCAATGCCGAAGCCGACCGCAGAAAGCGAGGAAGAAAATGAAACTCATTGAAAAACTGTCGGCGATGGTCGACGAGGAAATCGAGGACGCGACGAAGTACGCGAAATGCGCGGTCAAGTACAAGGACGAGCGTCCGGCGCTGGCTAAGACATTTTACGATCTTTCCGGCGAAGAAATGCGGCACATGACCATGCTGCATGCAGAGGTCGAGGCGGTCATCCAGAAGTACCGGCAAGAGCACGGCGAGCCGCCCGAGAAAATGAAGGCCATCTATGACTATCTGCACGAGAAACAGATTGAGAGAGCTGCCAACGTCAGACACCTGCAGGACATGTATCGCGGCGCGTGACTGTGTTCGCGACTGTGTTCACGCAACTGGTTATAACTGGTCGTAACTGGCAGTAACAATGCGTTTAGAAAACGCAAAAAAGCCTTGGTATCACTGGATTTTCCAGTAATATCAAGGCTTTTCGCTTTGGCGCAGCAGGAGAGATTCGAACTCTATTTAACTTGTGGAATTGCAAGGGGAAAATGGTTTCTGTGTTCGCGGGTGTGTTCATGTGGAGGAGTATTAAAAATTCTCCTGCATTTTCTCCTCGGCGGCTTTGAGGGAGCTTTGACGGACGTGAGTATAGATGTCCATCGTCGTGGAGAGCTGGGCGTGGCCGAGAAGGGCCTGCATCGTCTTAAAGTCGACGCCGCACTCATAGAGGGCGGTCGCGTAGCCGTGGCGGATCTGATGCGGGGTAACCGTGACGCCGGATGCCTGTTGATACTTTTTGTACGCATCGAAAAAATGGTCGTCTGTCAGAGGCTCGCCATTGGGCTCAGCGAAGAGGTAGCCTTTAGGCAGGCGCTTCGGCAGCAGCTTGTCGAGAGCGTCGAGGAGCGGCACTTCGCGCGTGCCCTTTTCGGTCTTTGGCTGCTTGATCTGCGCATGGTTGCCGACGTAGTACACGGATTTGGTGATGCTGATCCGCTTTGCCTTGCGGTCGATGTCTGCGCCGGTGAGGGCCAGCGCCTCGCCGCGGCGGCAGCCGGTATAGTAGACCAGCGCCGCAAACAGGCCGAAGGGGGTATCTTTGGCGTGGGCTTTGATGAGCTTGACCTGGTCTTCGTCCGGCGGCATGCGGTACGTCACTTTCAGGCCCTTGGGCAGGCGCAGCGCCTCGGCCGGATTATATGGCAATGCGCCTTGCACAACGGCAAAGCGCAAAATCTGCCTGATGATCTGCAACTGCGTCGCAGCCGTTTTGCGAGCACGGGTGGCCGCAAAGTCGTGGATGTAAGCGTCAATCATCTGCGCGGTGATCTCCGAGACCTGGCAGTCGCCGAACTCGTCCTTTGCCCGCCTGAGCGCGGGGCGGTAGTTTTTTGTGGAGTTGTGCTCGAGCGCCGGCTCAATCTCATCCCACCAACGGTCCGCGAGGGCAGCAAAGGTGGTCGCCTCTATGGCTTCCTGCTTGGCCTCGGCTTCGGCGGCGGCGCGGTCGAACGCCTTGACTTTCTCCCAGACCTCGCGGTCGGTCTTGCCGCGGAACGCCTTGCGCTTGCCGTTGATACGGATGATCGTCTCATGCAGGCCGTCCGGCCGGACATAATACTTCGGGTACTTTGCCATCGTTTATCTCTCCCTGTGTAAAAAGCGGCTGCGGTTTGACGCCGCAGCCGCTTTGCATTTAATAACCGTTCTGCTCTACGCCGTAGACTGCCTGCTCGTGCGTAAATCCTTCAAATTCAAGCTGATCGATTAGACCTTCGCGGGAGAAAGACGAATAACTCATGTAGCTCTTGGCCTTACCCACTGCCTGCTCATTCCAGTCGGCGCCGCAGCTATCAGCGCCGTAGGTGGCCTGCTCTGTTGTAAACCCTTCGTATTCGAGCTGGTCAATCAGACCCGTATACGAGAAATTTGAGGTTTCCAGATAACTCTTTGCTTTGCCGACAGCTTGCTCATTCCAGTCGGCACCGCAGTTGTCGGCCGCAAAAGTGGCTTCTTCCGTGGAATACTTTTCAAACTCCAGCTGCTCGATCAGACCAGTATAGGAGAAGTAGGTATAGTCCAAATACGAATATGCTTTATTCAGCGCATTTTTTTCGCCCGTCGTCGCGTTGGGAAACGGATCAACCGGCTCCGGCGTTTGCTGCTGCGAATTGCTGGCCGAGTTTGACGGCGTATAGTTCTTGCTTTCGCCCTCGTCCTGCTGCATGCCGCCCAAAACGGCGAGCACAAAAAACACAACAATGACAATAAACCACCATCTTTTGTAAATAGGTTTCTTTTTCTTCTCCTCCATGATTCTCTCTCCTCCGGTGTCCGATTTGGACACTGATTTTTATTTACCAGCCGTTTCGACCAAAAAGGCCGGACGGCGCTGGTACAATAATGGTGCAGGCGCAAACCTGCCGCCCTCTCTGGTGTTGCAGAGGCGGAGAGGGCGATTTTTTTAACGGAGGGACCTATCATGCATGAGCCAAATGACCGCGGCAAGGCCGCAAATCTCCAGCGCATCCAAGACAAGCTCCGTCAGCTGACGCCCGAGAGCCGGGCGCGGTTTACTGATTTCCTTGCTGAGTTATCAAAAAGTCCAGATATTCTTCCGCCTGCTTGCGCCGTTCCGGCGCAAGAGCGCTGATCTTTTGCAGCAGTTCGTCGTCTTCGGACGGCGGGCTGCTCGTTGCTTTTTCGCCCAGCAGGTCGGAGACGGTGCAGCCGAGATACTGCGCGAGCAGCTGCACCTTTTCAATAGATGGCATTATCCCGCGATTTTTTAATTGACTCAACAAACTCTTTCCGGCTCCGCTCTCTGCGCATGCGATAGTCGGCTTGACCCCCTTGATATCGCAGTACTTTTTGACGTTCTGCACAAAGATATCTGTTTCTATGGGGATCACCTACTTATACTTAATTAGACAGTTAGACCAAAAATCTGAAATATCAAATTAGGCTATTGACAATTTGATATTTCGGATTTATCATAAATTTACAGTTTAGGGAACGAACAAAAGAAAGGCGGCGAAACGATGTTTTACCGTATCCGCAGAATCGAGCTTGACAACACGGCTGATATCTGCTGGCGCGCAAAGCGCAGCGAGATTTTCGTCACGAGCCAGGATTTGAGGACGGGCGGCATTTACCAATTTCGCACTGGAAAATTGTACGTTGTCGAATCGAAAGAAAACTGAACATACGGAGCGGCCGGTGCGCGGCAAATGATTGGGTACTCTTGCTGTTTCTCTCCCTGGGCTATCGCTTGGATGGTCTCCTCCACTGCCAGAAGGGCGTTCGACTCGTCCTCGCTCCCCCGTTCTTTTTCTTTTTGGCTGGGTATCAATTTACAATTTAGAGAGTATCACGACACGGCGAAAAAATCAAGAGGAAGAAAGGAGCCGATATTTTGCTGAAACTGAATGTCAAGGCGATGCGCGAGCGCAAGGGCGTCTCCCAGAGCTATCTTGCCAAGCATCTGTGCGTAACGGTGCAGACCGTGAGCGCTTGGGAACGCGGCGTGAACGCGCCGTCGTCCGAGACGCTGCCGCAGATCGCGCAGCTGCTCGAGTGCACGATCAATGATCTTTATCGAGACGACGAAAGGAGCGAGTAAACATGCCGCGAGAACGAGAGGATTTCCGCGACCAGCTGCAAGCGCTGCGCGAGCGCTACGAAGGGCAGGAGGTGCTGACGCTGGAACAAAGCGAAAAGCTATTATGCGTCGACCGCATGGCGCTGCTC
>ERZ1034928.330-NODE-330-length-25077-cov-7.124331_pt1 | contig 25077 bp, 17 predicted proteins | sample MGYA00520627_ERZ1034928 | MGnify/ENA primary metagenome ERZ1034928 (study PRJEB33766, sample SAMN09781755) | gut metagenome | biome: gut microbiome | host: Homo sapiens | place: Madagascar | study: EMG produced TPA metagenomics assembly of the PRJNA485056 data set... | reverse complement strand
AATGATTTATATCCATTTGAAAGAAAAATGTTCCCATTCGTTTGTTGGAGATGTTTCATTGTCGTTCGTTCGTTCGTTCGTTTAAAATTATGGCACTCGCAAACACCTTTGTCAACCCCTTTTTGATAAAATTCATAAAAAATTCTGCTTTTAACCGTACACTGTTGTTCAAAATACAAGGTAATTTTAACAGTTGCAAACAAACAGGTCAACCGTGTTTGAAATAATTAGTCAGTTTTTTCAAAATCAATCGCAGAAAAACGAGATTAGAGAAAAATATTTGTTATTTCAAGGGACAAAACAGCCATTTTCAAACAGAAATGCCATCAGTTTTTTTGTACCAAAAGCACACTTGAAGCGAACCTCGCTTTCCTACAAAATTTTTACAGTATCGGACTATCAGACTTTTGCCAAAAAACACAATACCTTGCAATTATGAATTATTAAACAAAAATGTAACTATTGTAGGGGCGGTGCCCCTGCGCCGCCCGCGTGGGACGGCGTATGCATAATAGATAACACCGGTCGACCGATACGGTTAACAGTAATGCGATAGCCACAAAAGCCGAAGTTTTTTGTAGATTCATGTAACAAATTCTTCCTTTGAAAATGTGTTTTTAGTATTACAATGTACCGTTTCAATCATTGCAATTTATAATGGTCGTTCGGGGCTATTCAGCTACCGCAAAGCACACCCTCGCGGGCGGCGCAGGGGCTGTATAGTGAAGTAACATAGTATACAAGTAGTGAAGGGACATAGTATACAGTTTTATGATAGAATAAAAGGCAAAAAAACACATAAAAAGTTCTTTTTCGGAGCCGGGTGATAGTCCGCAGCATTTATTCCACGCTCCACTTTACAACGAGCCTCTGTCGGCGTAATTACTTACCGGCGCGGCACGCCGGTGCAAGTCCGGTGCCGGTAAGACAGACCAGTCTATCACGCCGACACTCATTGTAAAGCGGCTTTCGCGGCATAAACGCTTTGACTATCTTCGTTGATGGAAGGACAGTCATGAAAGGAAGTGTTTTTATGCCATGGGAGAGTAAAACTGTGGAAGAATTAAGAAAAGAATTTGTAACGGCTGCGCAGGAAAACGGCAATTTCAGTGCATTGTGCAGAGAGTTCGGTATTACGCGAAAAACGGGATACAAGTGGCTTGAAAGGTATGCCGCTCAGATGTCGCTTTCGGACATGAGTCGGAAACCGTTTAATGTTACAAACCGAACCCCGGAGGAAATCGAACAGCTGATTATTGCATTGCGCCGTGAAAACCCCGGGTGGGGTGCGAAAAAGCTCAAATGCGTACTTGAAAAACAGGGACACACCCTTCCGTCGGCAAGGACAGTCAATACTATTCTGAACCGTTACGGCTGTATCTCCGAGGAAGAATCCGCTAAACATAGACCGTTTATCAGGTTTGAAAAGGATAAGTGCAACGAAATGTGGCAAACAGACTTCAAAGGTGAGTTCAAAATGGCGGATAACAATTATTGTTTTCCGTTGAACATATTCGATGACCATAGCCGATTCATCATAAAAATCTCACCCGGACTGAGCACCGCTAACGCAGTGATTCCCGCATTTCGGACAGCTTTTGATGAATTTGGTATGCCGGATTCAATTTTATCCGATAACGGTGCGCAGTTTGCCGGATTTCGGCAAGGGTATACCCAATTCGAAAAATGGCTGCTGAACCATGATATTTTGCCAATCCACGGAAGAATCAAACACCCTCAGACACAAGGAAAAATCGAGCGCTTCCATAGGGCAATGAAGGAAGAATTGTTGAAACACACGGTTATGCAGAATCTCGATGATGCAAACAGACAGCTTCAATTATGGAGAGATAAATACAACAATGTCAGACCTCACGAAGCGTTGGGAATGAAATGTCCGGCTGAAATTTATATTCCAAGTACGAGGATCTACCACGAAAAAGTTGAGCCTTACGAGTACGGTGGACAATTTCATGTGATAAAGGTGAATAGCTGGGGCTATGCAAGGTTCAATAACTGGCAGGTATATTTAAGCGAAACAATGATAAACGAGAGGGTCGAATTCAGACCGAATCCTAACGGAGATTCATTTATTGTATGCTATCGAAACTTCAAAATTGCGGAGTTTTCTGCCATTGACGGAAAGCTGATGAATCGCCTGATAACAAGGTTGTAAGTTGTATACCATGTGCCTTCACAACTGTATACCATGTTTCTGTTGACAGGGGCCCCGCCCCTACTGGCTCGTCGCAAACTCCATATCGCTTGCGGCTGCGTCCCTCGCCGTTTGCTCATTCCGTTGCTCCTCCGTTCCGTAAAAAGTCACGCTTCGGTTCGCCTGTTCGCTTGTAAACGCGCTCACAACGGCTCACTCTCGCTACCAACTTTTTACGGTATCCACTGTTGCTGTATATAAAATAATGCAGAAAACCGCCGGCGTTGTAAGCCACCGGCGGTTTTCTGTTATTTGCAGTTAAAAAGTGGTTTTTTAGTTTAATAAGCGTTGCCCCATACAACCATTTTCCATGCTTTTTTACCGCAACAAACGCATTTGTCGGAAAGTTCCTCTTGCTCGAAGGGAATGCAGCGTGAGCCGACTCCCGTAAGTTCCTTGACTTTATCCTCACATTCTTCACTTCCGCACCACATGGCTTTTACAAAGCCGTCGCCGTGCTCGCTGAGAGCCTGTTTTATCTCATCTATGGAAGTGCATCTGTAAGTTCTGTTTTCGATGTTTTGGGCTGCTCTGTCGTAAAGAGCCTGTCCGAGTTCGTCAAGGAGCTTGGATATCTCCGTTTCAAGCTCATCAAGAGAAACTACATATTTCTGACGATTGTCGCGGCGTACGATAACGCACGAGTTGTTCTGTATATCCTTGGGGCCGAGTTCAAGGCGAAGCGGAACGCCCTTCATCTCATATTCGGCAAACTTCCAGCCTGCCGAATTTTCGGAGGTGTCGCACTTTACTCTGAACTTTGCTTTAAGTCTTTCGGTTACTTCGAGAGCCTTATCTATAACGCCGGGCTTATGTGCGGCGATGGGAAGGACCACTACCTGAACAGGCGCAATTTTCGGTGGCAAGACAAGTCCGTCATTATCACCGTGGGACATTATGACAGCGCCAATAAGACGCGTAGTTGTTCCCCACGAGGTCTGGTGGACATATTGCAGCTTATTCTCTTTATCGGTAAAGGTCATGTTGAAAGCGCGTGCAAAACCGTCGCCGAAGTAGTGCGAGGTACCGGCTTGAAGCGCCTTACCGTCATGCATGAGAGCTTCAATGGCATATGTGGCAACAGCGCCCGCAAACTTATCGCTCTCTGTTTTTCTGCCCTTTATAACGGGCATATTGAGAACATCGCGGCAGAAATCTGCATACACATTGAGCATACGCTCGGTTTCTTCGATAGCCTCCTCTGCGGTTGCGTGAACGGTGTGACCCTCCTGCCACAGGAATTCCCTTGAACGCAGGAACGGTCTTGTTGTTTTCTCCCATCTTACGACATTGCACCACTGGTTATAGAGCTTGGGAAGATCTCTGTACGAATGGACGATATTTGCGTAATGCTCACAGAAAAGCGTTTCGGAGGTGGGGCGTACGCAAAGGCGCTCGGGAAGCGGCTCGTTGCCGCCGTGAGTTACCCATGCGACCTCGGGGGCAAAGCCCTCGACATGATCCTTTTCTTTTTGAAGAAGCGATTCGGGGATAAACAGCGGCATATACACATTCTCGTGACCGAGAGCCTTGAAGCGCTCGTCCATCTGATGCTGAATAAGCTCCCATATCGCGTAGCCGTAGGGGCGAATGATCATGCAGCCCTTTACGCTCGAATAATCTACAAGATCCGCTTTTTTGCACACATCGGTGTACCATTTTGCGAAATCGTCCTCCATAGAGGTTATGGCTTCCACCATTTTCTTACCGTCTGCCATAGAATAATCCTTTCAAGCTCATCGTTTACAAAGGCAAACAAACACGGGCGAAACGGAACGCTTCACCCGGGAAGTTTGCGGAAAAACGGGATCGTTTATTTGTTCTTGAACATATTGAATATGTCGATAACATCGCTGTCGTCAACGCCGTTTGCGGGCTGAGCGGGAGCTGCCTGTTCGGCGGGAGCTGTCTTTTCGGCAGGAGCCGCCGCAGCATCCGCGTCCGCACCGAAGCCGGTGGCAATAACGGTTACCACCATCTCGTCATCAAGAGAAGTATCGGTAGAAACGCCGAAGATGATATTTGCGTCGATATCGGCGGCATTCTTAACAATAGTAGCGGCGACATCAACATCGTCGAGAGTGATATCGTTGGAGGCGGAGATAAGGATAATTACGCCCTTTGCGCCCTGAATGGTAGTTTCAAGAAGCGGACTGGAAATAGCTGCGTTTGCGGCTGCTTCCGCTTTATCTTTACCCTGTGCTCTGCCTACGCCCATGTGAGCATGACCGGCATCCTTCATAACGGAAGTAACATCGGCAAAGTCGAGGTTGATGATACCGGGAATCTTTATAAGCTCGGCAATGCTCTTAACGCCCTGACGAAGAACATCGTCGGCAATGGAGAAGGCGTTGAGGAAGGTTATCTTCTGTTCCGAAACGAGTTTAAGACGCTCATTGGGGATAACTATAAGGCTGTCGACATGCTGAGCAAGCTCGGCAATACCGGCCTCCGCCTGCTGCATACGGCGTCTGCCCTCGAACTCGAAGGGCTTTGTGACGATACCTACGGTAAGAATACCCTTATCTTTGGCAAGCTGCGCGATAACGGGAGCTGCGCCCGTGCCGGTGCCGCCGCCCATACCTGCGGTGATGAACACCATATCGGTGCCTGCGAGAGCCTCGTTGAGAGCTTCCATGCTCTCTTCGGCTGCCTTTTTGCCTATTTCGGGCTTAGAACCTGCGCCCTGTCCCTGAGTAACTTTTTCGCCTATCTGAATTTTTGTGGTTGCCTTGGAGCTGATAAGCACCTGTTTGTCGGTGTTGACTGCGATGAACTCCACACCCTGAACATTCGACTCAACCATGCGGTTGACTGCGTTTCCGCCGCCTCCGCCGACACCCACGACCTTTATCTGGGTTACAACATCATATTCGGTTGACATTTCAAAAGCCATATTTAAACCTCCGTGTTCTTTTAGAAGCGCTCAATTTCAACAATTTATCCTATATTAGCATATCCGTTTACGAATTTCAAGATAAAACTATAAACAAATCGGTATTTTTGTGACCACCGAACGGTGTAAAATACAAATCGGGACGGCGGGCGACTCATTTTGTAAAGTAAAAGACCTTTACATAGAATAATTGTAAAGCAGTTCAGCTTTACATATATTTCGCGTAAAGCTGAAAGCCTTTACATTACTCCCCTGTCTTTTCGGTGGTATTTTCCGCCGATTCGGGCAGAGTATTCGGCACATCCGGTTTTGTACCGGAGATATCCGCTTCGGCTGCAAGGCTTGCGGCTTCGCTTGCCGCTTCGATATCCCTCTGCGAACGGACATAAGCCTTTGTGCCGTCCGTGAGATCGATCACCGTTCTGTCGCCCTCGGCAGGCGGCGTGCTGTTATCGGCAAGCACCTCTTTTGCGAAGCGAACCTTTGACGCCGCTTTCGAAAGCGCGCCGAGCTTCAAATCGGTAACATAATCTATCTCTACCGTGACTTCCCCGTTTGCGTCGAGTGTAAATGCGGTGATATTCTTCACCCCGTTTTCGTCAAACGCGCACGACAGCATTGTTATATACTGAAAAACATTGTCGCCCTCAATCGTTATCTTTTCGCCCGGCGTACCCTCGGTAACGGTAATACCGTTCAGCACCGCGATATAATCGGACGGGAGCGAGGCGGCAAGTTCAAGAGCTTTACCGTTTTTGTCAATGAGAAGATAACCGCCCGCTGTTTTTGCCGCCATAAACGGACGGGTATACTCTATATTTATCGCCACGGTGTCGGGCAGCCGTCTTTTTACGGTACACACGCCGACATAGGGCAGTTCTTTTTCAATTTTTTCCGCTACCTTCTTTGCGCTGAACGAGAAAAGACCTTTTCCGGTTTCTATCCCGGCGACTTCGAGTATTTTTTCGTTTGTGTAGCGCTCCGCCGTGTTTTCAACGGCCACAGTATCGGCTTTAAATAAAAATTTTAAAGAAACCGCTCCGCCCACTGCAATAAGAAGCGTGAGCGCGCATACAATTATAAAGGAATCCTTCAATCTTCTTTTTCTTTTTCTTCTTCCGGAGCTGCGTTTAAGCTCGCCGCCCCTGTTTGCGGGAACGGCTCTGCCGCTCCGTCTTACCTGTTCGGTCATTTTCAATCTATCCTTTTTATGTCTGCATTAAGTTCGGACAGAACTTTTTCGGGTGTTTCGTAGCCGCGGCAAATATGGTTGTCGTCCGCTACGACCGTTGTCCCCTCCGCACCGAGTCCGGCAACGATAAGAGCCATTCCGCCGCGAAGATCGGGGGACACGACATTTGCGCCGTGGAGCATCGGAACGCCCTCGATAACAGCCATTCTGCCGTCCACATTTATATTTGCGCCGAAGCGCATAAGCTCGCCTATGTATTTATATCTGCTCTCAAAGATGGTTTCGACTATGATGGAAGTACCCTTTGCCTTCGTGAGCATTGCCGCAACGGGCGCCTGAATATCGGTCGGAAACCCGGGATACGGCATGGTTCGTATCATTTTTACGCATTTAAGCCGTCCGGGAGAGGTAAGCGAAATGCTCCTGCCGTTAACATCTATCCGGCAGCCGCTCTCCTCAAACACATTGAGGACGGGTTCAAGGTGCGCAGGGATAACGCTTTTCAGTTCGATTTCGCCGCCGGTGAACGCCGCCGCCGAGAGGTAACTCGCCGCAACAATTCTGTCGGGAATTACGGTATGCTCCGCGCCGGTAAGGCTCTTTACGCCCTCGATAACAACGGTGCTTTCACCCGCTCCGGCGATTCTCGCACCGCCCCGGTTCAAAAAGTCGGCAAGGTCGCTTATCTCGGGTTCGCGCGCGGCGTTGGTGATGACCGTAATGCCGTCCGCAGATGCAGCCGCTATCATTATATTCTCGGTAGCGCCCACGCTCGGGAACGAGAGATTTATTTTTGTCCCTTTGAGTCCGCCGCCGTTGCTGCACCTGATATGACCGTACTCGGAAACTATCTGTGCGCCGAGCTTTTCCATTCCGTCGAGGTGGATATCAATGGGTCGCAAGCCTATCTCGCAGCCGCCGGGGGACGAGAGGAGCGCTTCGCCGGTTCGCGACAGTATCGCGCCGAGGAAAATAACCGAGGAGCGCATCTCACGCATAAGGTTGTCGGGAATGCTGTTTTCGCTGACCTCGGTGCTGTCCACAATGACGGTATCGCCCTCGCGCGAAACGGTACAGCCGAGATGTTTAAGAATATTGCAGGTAGCGTCAATGTCGGACAAGTCCGGGCAGTTGTGTATCACATTCTTGCCCTTGCAGACGATACACGCGGCGAGAATGGGCAGGGCGCTGTTTTTTGAGCCGTGCACCTTTGTACTGCCGCAGAGCTTCCTGCCGCCTTCGATAACATATTTTGTCATACTGTAAACACCCTTTCGTAAGGATAAACCTATATTATCCTATGAAAGCGGTCGCCGGTGCGTTACAGGCTGCGCGTCACATCAATCCCCCACAAGACCGACGATAATGTCGCATATTTTTTTCTGAGCGTCACACACCGACATATTTCGGGCGTTAACGCCTATCTTCCTGTATTTTTCCGGGTCAGCCGTAAGGTCGTCGATTATTTCTTTGACCTTTTCGGATCTCAGGTTTTTTTGTTCTATTAAAATCGCGGCGTTCTTCTCAACAAGCGCCATTGCATTGTGATACTGGTGATTTTCGGAAACATACGGCGACGGGACAAGCAGCGAGGTTTTCCCGAGCGCTTCAATTTCGGCAAGCGAGCTTGCGCCCGCACGGCTTATCACGAGATCGGCAGCCGCCATGCAGTCCGCCATGTCGTATATGTATTCGCTCACACGGGCGTTCGGAATATTGTCGGGGTCAAGTCCCTTTTCCCGCAGCCTGTCCGGCACGAATCTGCCGAGCTGTCCGTACCCGTGGATGAAAAACAGTCGGCTGTCACCGGCGTACATCGGCAAGATATCGCACATGACATTGTTTATCGACTCCGCGCCGAGGCTGCCGCCCGTTGCGAGAACGACCGAAACGCCGTTCGGTATTCCGAGCTTTTTTCGCGCTTCGTCACGGTCGGTACACAGCAGTTCTTTTCGCACCGGAAGTCCCGTAATCACGGGCTTTACCGAGCATTTAAGGTACTTCTCCGCGTTCGGGGAGGTGAGCATGACCGCGTCCGCATATTTCGAAAGGGCTATATTCGTTTTGCCGGGAAAGGCGTTCTGCTCGTGTACGGCGGTTTTTATCCCGAGCTTGTGAGCGGTACGAACGACCGGTCCGCTCACATATCCGCCGAAGCCGACAACGACATCGGGCTTGAACTCATTGATGATTTTTTTACACTGTCCCGTTACGAACAGCAGCCGCCTTAAAGTGCCTATATTGTGAATGATATCGGCAGGTGCGAACGAGCGCTGAAAGCCCGAAATATCTATTGTTTTGAAGTCAAATCCGGCTTTCGGCACGAGCTGTGCTTCCATTTTTTTCGCCGTCCCGACAAACAGGATCCGAGCATCGGGAAACCGTCCGCGCAGCTCCTGTGCCGCGGCAAGCGCCGGGTTTATATGTCCGCCGGTACCTCCGGCTGCAAATAATACTCTCATAAAAGCTCCTTTTCGGCAGCCGGGTTTATTCAAAGCGTGCCGTTTTTTTCGCGTTTTCCCGGTCATATCCGCTTTTTGATACGCGAGTTTCGTGAAATACTGAGGACAAACCCCATTTCAATCATATTCATTACCATTGCCGTTCTGCCGTAGCTGAAAAACGGAAGTCCTATTCCGGTGTTGGGGATAAAGTCGGTAACGACCCATATGTTAAGGATAGTCTGAATTCCGAACTGAACGGCAACACCCATTGCCACCATTGCGCCGTAGCGATCGGGGCAGTTTATCCCGATAACGATGCAGCGCCAAACTATAAGTGCAAAAACAAGAATGAGAAGCGAGGAAAGAATAAAGCCGAGTTCCTCGACAACTATTGCAAATATCATGTCGTTCTGCGGTTCGGGGACATAGTTGTGTTTGAGCGTTGAGTTGCCGAAGCCCTTGCCGAGAAGTCCGCCGGATGCAATCGCATAGAGTGACTGGTTTATCTGCCATCTGCCTTTAAGCGGCTCAAAATCTTTATTCCGCCATGCGACTATTCTGTTCAGCATATAGCCCTTCAACACATCCGTATTCAAGACAACGATAACGCCGATAATGACCGCAACCAAGCCGAAGGCAAACCATTTGCCGCGTATTTCGCCGAAATAAAGCATGGCAACGGAAATGGTGCTTATCAAAATCATACCCGACAGGTGGCTGCCGGCGACAACAAGACCGGCGTACGCAATTATCAGCGCGCCGCACAGCATGATTACGGGCAGCGACTGATTGAGAACGGGGTGTTTGAAGCATCTGTTCACCGCAGTGGCGAACCTTGACCGTAAAGGCTTTTTACTTACCACATATTTATGTCCTTTATCGAGTATCAAGGCGAGTGTAAGTATGACCGCGAACTTTGCAATATCGGATGGCTGTATCTGAATAAAGCCGAGGCTTATATGGCGCTGAGTGCCGTTGTGCTTTTCGAGAAACAGCGCCCAGACAAGAAAGACGAACGAAGCAAATGTTCCGACAACGGCGGCAACATCTTCGTATATTTTGTAGTTCGTCATTATAATAAAGAGCATACACAGTCCGCCGAAAACAATACCGGATATTTGTTTTTTGAAGAAATATGCCGGGTCATTACCGTATTCTTCACTCGAACTGGCGTACACATATGTTGCGGAGTAAAGCATGACAACTCCGACGACAATAATTATTGCAAGCAGACCGACCAAAAGAGGGTCTACTCCCCCCTTCGACCACAAGCCGCCTTTGTCGTTGATGTATTTTTTCGCTCTGGCAATCAAGCTCATAGAAAGACCTCCGCGTATTTTTTTGTAAAGTATTACGGCTTTACATATCCCGTCCGAACCAAACGAGTGCAAGCGCCGCAGCGCCGCCTATAATTCCTATAACGGAAAACACAAGGCATATCTTTTTTTCGCTCCAACCGCTCATTTCGTAGTGGTGGTGAATGGGAGCCATCTTAAAAAGTCTTTTTCCGTTGTGGGTCTTGACATATGCGATTTGAAGAATATCGGAGCCGAACTCCATAACATAAACCACCGCAATAAGAAGGATAATCCACGGCATATCGAGGGTGAAGGCGAATGAGGTTACCATTGCGCCGAGGAAAAGCGAACCGACATCGCCCATCATGACCTTTGCCGGATTATGATTCCACATGAGGAAGCCGAGCAGCGCGCCGAGAAGGCAGCAGCATACGACGCTCAGTCCCGTAAAGCGGCGCAAAGCGGCAACGGCGGCAAAGAAAACGCATATGACGGAGGTGACGCTTGAACACAATCCGTCAACACCGTCTGTAAAGTTCGCGGCATTTACAGTGCAGTAAATCGCAATTATACCGATGAACCAAAAGAGAACGGAATTTGTTACGACTCCGACATACGGAATCCACATAAAGTTCACGCCTGCAAAGCGTGCGAGGGTAAACATATATACGACCGCGACCGCAAGCTGCATAACTGTTTTTTGAAGCTCGGTTAGTCCGAGGTTTCTTTTTTTGACCACCTTTATGTAATCGTCAATAAAACCGATAAAGCCGTTTGCCGCGGCAAAAAGCAGACCTGCGAAAATTTTGGTATAGACAACATCGGACTGCATTTCGCGCCCGGCAATAAGCAGTTCTCCTCCCATCAATTTATCCGTAACAAGTACGGCGATAAGGCTCAGCGAAAAGCCCAAAATGAACAAGAAGCCGCCCATTGTGGGAGTACCCTGTTTCTTTTTGTGCCACGAAGGGCCTATGTCGAGAATCGTCTGCCCGAATTTCAGCTTGTGGAGAAACGGAATAAGCCCGTAGCCCGATAAAAACGAAACCGTAAATCCGACTGCAATGCTCAGACCCAATGCGACCCAAATATTCATCAATACCAATCCTTTCAAAAAAACGACTGCTTTTGTTATTTACTGCTTCACGCAGACGAGCGACCTTACCGTTTCGGCATCGTTGAAATGCTCTGTGCCGTCTGCCGTTATCTGTGTTGTTTCATGACCCTTTCCCGCTATGAGAACCGTATCTCCGCGCTGTGCCTTCGAGAGTGCAAGCGCTATTGCCTTCCGTCTGTCCGGTTCGCGGAAAAGGTTTTCGCGGTTGTGTATGCCGGACGAAATGTCGGTTATTATCTTTTCGGGATCTTCCGAGCGGGGATTATCCGAGGTGAGGATAACGCAGTCACTTCCGGCATAGGCGACTCTGCCCATCACGGGGCGTTTTGACGCGTCACGCTCGCCGCCGCAGCCGAAAACCGTTATAAGCCTTCCGGGTGCGCCCTCTTTCAGGGAGGAAATGACCGCGCCGAGCGCTTCGGGCGTATGTGCAAAATCAACACATATTCTTATCCCGCTCTCGGAGGTCATAACTTCGCTTCTTCCGTCGACTCCCGGCAGGCAGCAGAGAGCTTCGGCGGTATCGTCGAAATCGGCTCCGAGCATCAGACAGGCGGAGGCGGCGCACAAAGAGTTATACACGCCTATTTTTCCCGGTGCCGGCACCGCCACCCGTTTCAGGTGCGCCCCGTCAAACAGATCGTATGACGAGCCGCCGGTTTTTTCCGACTTTATATTTTTAGCATAGTAATCCGAAATATTCACGCCTGCGCTGTAAAATCCGCATTTTCTGCCGTTAAGACAGACAGCGAACTCGTCGCGATACGCGTCGTCCGCATTTACGAGTCCCGCAGACGCAAGCGAAAACAGCTTTTTCTTTGCATCGGCATACTCGCGGACGGTTTTATGATAATCGAGATGATCGTGACCTATATTCGTAAGAACGGCAAGCTTAAAGGCTGCACCGTCCACGCGGCACTGGTCGAGCGCCTGACTCGAAACCTCGGCGGCACAGAAGCGGCAGCCCCTGTCGGCAGTTCTTTTCAGTTCCGAAAAAAATGTGAAGCTGTCGGGCGTTGTCCGCTCCGAGGGAACTCTGCCGTCGCCGCAGTCCCAGCCGAGAGTGCCTATGACTCCGCATTTTTCGCCGGTGCGGTTCAGAATGTGACGGATATATTCCGCTGTCGTTGTTTTGCCGTTGGTGCCCGTAATTCCGATAAGAGTCAACCGTCTGTCCGGTCTGCCGAAAAACGCACGGCTAAGAGAGCTTACCGCGCTTCGCGCATTTTCCACACGCAGATAACGCGGCACGGAGATATCCTCCTCGCCCACAATAAGCGCCGCGCCCTTTGCGGCGGCTTCGGCAGCTTTCAGGTGTCCGTTATAATTCTTACCGTTTATGCAGACAAATATGCTTCCCGGAACAACACTTTCAGAGTTCTCGGTAACAAGACAAACCTCACTCCCGCCGTCAATATCGGCTGCCGAGCCGAGCTTTGCTTCGGCTAATAGCCTGTTCAGCTTCAAACAGATCCCTCCGTTTAATTGGATTGACCCATTCTCCGCTCTTTCTCACCCATCTGTCAAGCTTTAATCGTGGACATCGCTTGTATTGCGGCAGTATACCGTAATTATCGAACCCAATTCGACCTCGGTGTCCTTTTCTTTATCCTGTTTATATGCCGTAACACCGGACGAGCCGTCCGACGAGCCGGATATCTTAACATTCAATCCGTTCACTTCGGCTACGCGCCTTACCTCGCTCACCGAAAGTCCCGTAAAGTTGGGAACCTTTACTTTTTCGGCAGGTGTTTCACTGTCGGTATAGAGCGCTATGACACCGTTCGCCGGGATGGATTTACCGCTCTCGGGCATCTGCGAAACAACGCTGCTGCCGGAGCCTATAACGCGGACTGTATAGCCGCTGTCTTTAAGAGTCTTTTCCGCGCTTGCTATCGCACTGCCGACCACATTCGGTGCTTCGCCTGTCATTGCGGATATCTCATCATCGTCATACACGGGAGTAACGCCGCGGTATTTGAGCACTTTTTCGAATATCTCTCCGGCGACGGGAGCGGCGATGATACCGCCCGAGTAGTTCTCGCCCTGAGGGTCGTCAATTATTACAACGACCGAAATATCGGGGTCATCGTACGGGGCAAAGCCCGCAAAGGAAGCTATGTAAGCGTCGTCGGTACGGTCCGTTTTTTCGGATGTACCCGTTTTACCGGCGACACGATAACCGGGGACATAAGCATTTTTACCTGTGCCGTTTTTAACGACCTTGCTCATGTAGGACGCGACCTTTGCAGCCGTTTCAGCCGACACGACCTGCCGTCTTACCTCGGGCTGCGTTTCAACAACGGTATTGCCGTTTTCGTCCGTCTGCTTCTGCACGACATAGGGGCGCATGAGCTTTCCGCCGTTGCCTATCGCACTTACCGCCGTTATTATTTGAAGCGGCGTGACGGAAATCGACTGACCGAAGGAGGAGCTTATAAGATCGGAGGTTGAAAATGATATTGCCGGATCGTGGTACGCGATTCCCGCCTTGGGATTCAGGTCGCCCTGACTGTCCACGCCCGTTTTTTCGGTGAATCCGAAAGCATCGAAATATTTATAGTATAAATCGACGCCCATTTTCATTCCCACAAAAACCGAGAAGCAGTTGCAGGAATTTACAAGAAGCGTTTCCGGAGTTTCGACTCCGTGACCGGTGGTGTAGTAGTCCTTTACCGTTCGTCCCGCAGCCTGAATCGTACCGGTGCAGTTATAAGATGTTTCGGGAGTGATAACGCCTTCTTCGAGAGCGCCCGCAACAAGAAATACTTTGTATACCGAGCCGGGGAAATACAGCGACGAAAACGATTTGTTCTGCCACTGGCTATTCTGTGCAGCCTGAACGGGGTTCTCTTTTTCGCTCTCTTTGCCGTATTTCTTGAAATATTCCACAAGGCTCGGGTAAAGAACCTCTTTGTATGAGTTCGGATCAAAGTCGGGGATATTCGCAACCGCGAGTACCGCGCCCGTTTTTGTTTCCATTACAATGCCGTAAACATTTCCGGCGTTTGTTTCTTCGTATGCGGTTTTAAGAGCGTCCTGCAAAATGGTCTGTATCTGCTGATCGAGGGCAAGGACAAGATTGTTGCCGCTGACGGAGGACACGGTTTGAGTAGAGGCGTTCGGCAGCTTGTTGTTTTTTGCGTCCTTTGCCGTGATGATTCTGCCGCGAATACCCGTCAGCACCTCGTCATAGTAGTATTCAACGCCCGAAAGTCCGTTGCCGTCCGACCCGATAAAACCGATAAGGGTCGACGCAAGCTCCGAGTTCGGATAATAACGCTTTGTCGACTCCTCCATAAAAATAACACCGGACAGGTTGTTTTCCTCTATGTATTCGAGAAGCTTATTTCGTTCGTTAACTTCTACGCCGTCTTTTATTTTGAGATACTTTTTGTCGGCTCTCGATTCGATCGAGCCTTTCATTTCGGCTGCGTCAACGCCGAGGATCGTCGAAAGCCCGTTCACAACAAGATTCTTGTTTCCCTGAACAAACTTACCGGAATCTTTTTCAACGGAATCGTCCGTCACGCGGCTCGGGTCTACGCATACCTTCCAAACGGACGCGCTCTGGGCGAGAACATTCATATTGCTGTCGTATATTTTCCCTCTGTTCGCAGCGGTGGAATCAACGCTGAGCTGCTGATTTTCGGCTTTTTCGCGATAGTTGCGCTTGTCGACCACCGACATATACAAAAGCCTGGCCGTGGAAACGCCCATTCCTATAACGACAATAAGAAACAGAACAATAACACCTCTGCGCGCAGTCAGGCTGCGGCTTGTCATTTTATTGTTTTCCTTGAACCTCAATAATATCACTCCGTTTCGGTTGTCCTTTTTATATGCAGAAAGCGTTTTTGTCGCCGCACGATGCTCGCCGGCTGAAAAACGCTGACAGAGAGAACGGTTTAACTTGCAGACACATCATATTCAAACTCGCCGTATTCAATATAATGTATGCAGTAAATAACGGCTGTAAAACATATGAAGATAATTTTCATTTTCGTTTACAGCCGCCGTTCATTAGATTTTTTGTAAAAGCCTGAGAGTGTCCCGGGCTTCTTCGGTTATTGACTGTTTGACCCTATCCGGCTGAAAAATGACCTTTGCACCGTTATTTCGTGCCGTTTTCGGTCTTTTCTCCGTCTGCTGCGGTGTTCTCGCCGCTTTCGGTGCCGTTCTCATTATCGCCGTCGTTTTCGGAGGTTTTCCCCGACGCTTTGCCGTTCAGACCGCCTATCGAAAGCGCCGAACGAACCGCCGAATGGGAGGAATAGAGAACCTTATCTCCGCCGGAGAGGTCAAAACAGGTTATCTGACTTTTCTCGGGCTTCGTCATGCCGAGAATTTTTGTTGCGTAAGTTTCCACCGCGCCTATACCGGTCTTGCCGTTAAGAACCGAGTTAAGACGGACATTTTCGCTTTTCATCTCCTCGATTTTCGCCTGAGCGACCGCTATCTGTCTGCCGAGCTGATACTGATGTACAAGAGCCGATATCTGGAACGACATCGCGACAAATATCACCGAGAGGAATACGATGATTCCCGTGAGCTTCAAGGTACTTTTCTTGTCGACTGCGGTGCGGCGCACCTTTTCGACCTGAGGCTTAACTCGCTGAATGGGAATGCGCTCTCTTTTTTCGGGCTGCGCTTCCCTTTTGGGTGCTGCGGAGGAGCGTGTTGCCGGACCGTACTGCTTTACGCGCGCATGAGAAGAAGCCTGTGCGCGTGAAGAAGCCTGCGCGTGAGCCTTGCCCGTGCTGCCGTGAGCCGAGCGGGTGCGGCTTTCATTCCTGTGAGCAGACTGAGCCTTTTCGTTATGAGAATAGCTATGGCGCGGCTCGTCCGACGGCTCGAACAGGTCAAACGCATATGCAGTCGAATCATTATATACAGACATTGTTACTCCTCCTGATTTTTTCTGTCCCGCCGTCTGTCAGTCGGCGGAAAACATCCTTTTCTTCATGCTGTTACTCTTTTATCTTTATAACACTCCTGAGTCTTGCGCTTCGTGCTCTCGGATTTTCCGCAAGCTCCCGTTCGCCCGGAACGACGGATTTGAATTGCAGCTTGCCGCGCGGCGTTTTTCCGCACACGCACACCGGAAAATCCTTCGGGCAGGTGCAGCCCGTCGTGAATTCTTTAAAAGCGTTTTTGACCGCTCTGTCTTCAAGTGAATGGAAGGTTATTATTGAAAGAATGCCGCCGACATTGAGCATATCGAACATATCGGATATCGCGCCCGGCAGTATCTCTATTTCGCCGTTGACTTCGATCCTTATCGCCTGAAAGGTTCTTCTTGCAGGGTGTCCGCCCTCGCGTCTTGCCCTTGCCGGAATAGCCTTTTTGACGGTTTCGGTCAGCTCCGCCGTTGTTTCGAACGGCTTAACGGCTCTGTCCGCAACGATGTGACGGGCAATGCTTTTCGCAAATTTCTCCTCGCCGTACACCGTGAGTATCCTTGTGAGATCTCTCTCGGAATATGTGTTGACGACATCGGCGGCGCTCCGTCCCGTTTTGTCCATTCGCATATCGAGCGGTGCGTCCGTATGAAACGAAAAGCCGCGTTCGGCGGTATCAAGCTGATATGAGCTTACGCCGAGGTCGGCAAGGATTCCGTCGAAGCCCGAAATGCCGAGCCTTGAAGCGGTCTGTTTTATTTCCGAAAAATTGCTGTTCACCACCGTCACGACCGGAGTATCGGCAAATTTTTCGTTCAGATTTTTTATCGCGTCGGGGTCACGGTCAATGGCTATCAGTCTGCCGCCGCTGCCGAGCTTTGCCGCAATCGCCGCAGAGTGTCCGCCACCGCCGGCTGTGCAGTCGGCATAAGTACCGTTCGGTATAATGTTGAGCGAAGCTATCGTTTCATTAAACAGAACGGGAGTATGTTTGAATTCCATTATTGTTCAGCTCCGATCAGAATACGACATCGGGGTAGTCACTGTCGGAGAGCGACTCCTTTTTCTTCATCATTTCGTCATACTCGGCGGCGTTCCATATTTCGAAATGGTTGGCACAACCGAGAAGAACCACATCGGCAGAGAGTGAAGCCGCCGTCATAAAATCACCGGGAATTATGAATCTGCCCGTGCGGTCGACCGTTGCGCCTACCGCGTCCGAGAAGAAGTTTCTCACCTTTGCACGGCTGGCGAGTGTGCTTTTGCCGCTTCTGGCTTCAGAAGCAATGCGTTCAAATTCAGCCGATGAATAGAGAAACAGACAGCCCTCGGGCGCACGGTAAAGCACAGCGTCCGTTCCTATTGCTTCACGGTACCGCGCAGGCACCGTAAGCCTGTTAGCCGGGTCGACCGTATGGCGGAATTCACCGATTATAAGCATATTCGCCCGCACCTCCGTTCTTTTTTCTGTCTCGCGAAAACAACTGCAAAAACCCGGGCAGGTAAGCCTGTGGCATGGTTTATGGCTTTATTTTCGCCCCAATCGACTCCATTATATATTGAGATTGCCAAAAAATCAATAGCAAACGGTAAAAAAAATTTGCCTGCCGCCTATTTTTTTGCAGCAAACACATTTTCGTTGCCGCAATCAGCCGTTTTCACTTCTCGCCGATCATAAAAACGCCTTATTCCTGTTTATGTATTCCTGTTTATATACAGGCTCGCGCACGGACGCGCACAGTACCTGCTGTTATCATCACATCATTCATACAAAAGCATGGTATTTTTCCGATATTTCACCCCATTCCGTTAAAAAACCGACAGGCAGGCTGAAAAGCACAATTAAAATTACAACACTGTAAAAAATTCCTGTTACTTCTTTGTAATGTTTTCGTAATAATACATATTTTAGTCAACATCATACCGTCGGGCATTGTTATTTTGCACAACCTTTTGACCCTTTACAAAATTCGACTTGACTTTTTTTCGCCAAAGGGCTATGATTTGCCGTGCTGAAAGCGAGAACCGGCGGCTATGCCCGTACGGCTGCGGAGCACGGCTCCGCAAGAAAAAAACACACACATACTCAATGTTTTCATTAGGAGGAAACACAAAATGAAAAAGTACATCGCACTTGCACTCGCAACTCTTATGGCTGTTCTTTGCTTCGCTTCCTGCGGCAAAAAGGACAACGAGCCCACCGACAGCGCTGCTCCCAGCGTTTCCGATACTACTGAGGCTACCACAGCTGCGTAAGTAAGAAAAAAAACCGTAAACAGTTCCCCTCGGGTCATTCCGAGGGGTTTTGTTTTTGTACGACCTTTTTTTGTTTTCTCTTTCGTTCCTTCGCGATTTTTCCGAGGAGTTTTATACACGATTCGTTTTTGCTCCTTCTGTTGTCCCCTTGTGATTTTTCCGAGGGATTTTGTTTTTTTATATAAACTTTTTCGGTTCTTTCTACTGTTCCTCCGCCGACCTTAATCTTTACTTTCTCGGGAAAAGCCGCACGCGAAGAAAGCGCATATTTCACGCAGCCACTTTTTTCTCTCCTCTCCCCGGCTTTGTTTTTGACCTTTTCCGCGCAGAAGCCGTGAGAGGTCGTTTCCGTTGAAATCCGTCCCCCTTACCCGGCATCGTTTCTCACATTTCTCCCCCGGAACTCCCCGGGGGTTTTGTATATTTAAAACAAAAGACGGCAATATCCGACTTCGGGGTTGACACGGACGGTTTGCGGCTGTATAATCTTTGTATATTTACACTTGTTTTGTGTATTTTTATTCACCATGCATTTACGGAGGTCTTATAATGAAAACACTTAAAGGTAAGGATTTTTTGAAGCTGCTCGATTTTTCATCCGAGGAAATCATTTTTCTTATTTGTCTGTCCGAAAAACTCAAAGCAATGAAAAAGAACGGCATATCGCACGCCCTTTGCAGCGGCAAAAACGCCGCGCTCATTTTCGAAAAGACAAGCACGCGCACGCGTTGCAGCTTTGAAGTTGCGGCACGCGACCTCGGCATGGGAACGACCTACCTCGACCCGTCCGCTTCGCAGATAGGCAAAAAAGAGAGCATAGCCGACACCGCCCGTGTGCTGTCGGGTATGTTCGAAGGGATAGAATACCGCGGCTTCGGTCAGTCGCGCGTTGAGGAGCTTGCAAAATACGCAAGCGTACCGGTGTGGAACGGACTCACGGACGAATTTCACCCCACACAGATACTTGCGGATCTGCTCACGCTCAAAGAGCATTTCGGATACCTTAAAGGGCTTAAACTCGTCTACATGGGCGACGCGCGCTTCAACATGGGCAACTCCCTTATGGTCGGCTGCGCAAAAACGGGAATAGATTTCGCCGTATGCGCACCGGAAAAGTATTATCCGAACGAGTCGCTCGTAAAGGAATGTCTTGAAATCGCAGACAAGACCGGCAGCAAGATCACCTTCTCCCCCTCTCCCGACGAAGCGGTGAAGGGCGCAAACGCGGTATACACCGACATTTGGGTCAGCATGGGCGAGCCTGAGAGCGTTTGGGAAAAGAGGATAGCAGAGCTTTCCCCCTACAAGGTCACCTCCGAAATAATGGCAAAGGCGCAAAAGGACGCAGTCTTTATGCACTGTCTGCCCTCGTATCACGACTTAAAAACGGAGATAGGCAAAAAGGTGTGCGAAAAATTCGGAATGACCGAGCTTGAAGTCACAGACGAAGTGTTCGAAAGCCCCTGTTCGGTCGTTTTCGACGAGGCGGAAAACCGTATGCACACCATAAAAGCGGTAATGGCTGCAACGCTCTCGGAGGAAGAAATAATATGAAGGATCGTTATCTTGTTTTGTCCGACGGCACCGTTTACAAGGGAAACGCCTTCGGTGCGGACTGCACGGGCTTAGGCGAGCTTGTTTTTACGACGGGTATGGAGGGCTACACCGAAACGCTGACCGACCCGAGCTATTACGGACAGATAGTTATGCACACCTTTCCGCTTATCGGCAACTACGGAGTGATGAGCGAGGACGCAGAGGGCAAATGCCGTGTAAAGGGATATGTTGTACATGAATACTGCGAGCACCCGTCCAATTTCAGATGCGAAATGAGCGTGGACGAGTTTCTGAAAAAGAACGATGTTCCCGGAATTTGCGGACTCGACACCAGAAGCATTACAAAAAAGCTGCGCGAACAGGGCGTAATGAACGCTTTGATATGCGACACTCTTCCCGAAAACACGGATGAAATAAAGGCGTATTCGATAAAGGACGCGGTCGGAAGCGTTTCCTGCCCCGTGCGGCACATCTACCCCGCCGAGGGTGAAAAGAAGTATTCCGTTGCGCTTATCGACTACGGCGCGAAGAAGAACATAATCAGAAAGCTGATGGGACGCGGCTGCGAAGTGACCGTTTTTCCGTGCAAGGCGGCCGCAGAGGAAATTCTCGCAGGCGGTTTTGACGGCGTAATGCTCTCGAACGGCCCCGGCGACCCGGCAGACGACATTTTCCAAATAGAACAGATAAAAAAGATATTCGGTAAAATTCCGCTTTTCGGTATTTGCCTCGGGCACCAGCTCACGGCGCTCTCGCAGAACGGAAAAACGATAAAGCTCAAATACGGACACAGAGGTACGAATCAGCCGGTAAAGGACACCAAAACCGGAAGAGTCAGCATAACGAGCCAGAACCACGGTTACGCCGTCGTTCCCGGCAGCGTAAAAAACGGCGAGGAACGGTTTGTGAATGCAAACGATAAAACCGTGGAGGGCATTGATTACCCCGGTGCAGACGCATTCACCGTTCAGTTTCACCCCGAGGCTTGCAGCGGCCCGCACGACACCGATTTCCTGTTTGACAGATTTTGCGGTATGATGGGAGGGAAAGAGTAATGCCCCGTGACAAAAGCATAAAAAAAGTTCTCGTTATAGGTTCCGGACCGATAGTTATAGGTCAGGCGGCTGAATTCGACTACGCCGGAGCGCAGGCGTGCAGAGTTCTGAAAGCGGAGGGCATAAATGTCGTTCTCGTCAACTCAAACCCGGCGACAATTATGACGGACAGCTCCATGGCGGACGAGATTTATCTCGAACCGCTGACGGTAACTACGCTCAAAAGAATAATCGAAAAAGAAAAGCCCGACAGCCTTCTTGCCGGACTCGGCGGACAGACGGGACTGACCCTCGCGACCGAGCTTGCCGAAAGCGGCTTTTTGGCAAAAAACGGAGTGCGCCTTATCGGCTCCGACACCGAAGCTATTAAAAAAGCCGAGGACAGACAGCTTTTCAAGGAAACAATGGCTGCGATAAACGAACCCACCGTTCCGTCCGAAACGGCGGAAAACCTCGCGGACGCGCTCAAAGCCGCCGAAAAAATAGGCTACCCCGTAATAATACGCCCCGCCTTCACCCTCGGCGGTGCAGGCGGCGGAGTGGCATATGACAGCGAACAGATGGCAACGGCTGCGCAAACGGGACTTGACGCGTCCCCCATAACGCAGATACTCATTGAAAAATATATTTACGGCTGGAAAGAGATAGAGTTTGAAACCATGCGCGACAGCGCCGGAAATGTAATCGCCGTTTGCAGCATGGAAAATCTCGACCCCGTAGGCATACACACCGGCGACAGTATCGTTGTCGCACCGGCGCTCACTCTCGCCGATAAAGAGTATCAGATGCTGCGCAGCGCAGCACTGAATATCATAACCTCGCTGAATATTGTCGGCGGCTGCAACTGCCAGTTCGCGCTTGACCCCGAATCGTTCAATTACTCCGTAATCGAAGTTAACCCCCGCGTGTCGCGTTCGTCCGCACTTGCGTCAAAGGCTACCGGTTACCCGATTGCAAAAATAACGGTAAAGACCGCACTCGGCTACACTCTCGACGAGATAACGAACGATATCACCGGAAAAAGCTGCGCCGCAAGCGAGCCTGCGCTCGACTACACCGTTGTGAAATTCCCGAAATGGCCGTTCGACAAGTTTGCCGGTGCGTCCAGAACGCTCGGCACTCAGATGAAGGCAACGGGCGAAGTCATGGCGATAGGTGCGACCTTTGAGGAGGCATTTCTCAAAGCCGTGCGCGGCGCGGAGATAAAAACCGACTTCCCGTTCCCGTCGAAAAAGGCTGAAACAATCACCGAGGAGCAGCTCAAAGTAAACGACGACCAAAGAATATTCACCGTTTTCAATGCTCTTTTCAGCGGTAATTCCCCCGAAAAAATACACGATATAACAAAAATCGACAAATGGTTTTTGTACAAGCTGAAAAACATCGCCGACTACGAAAAAAGCATATCCGGCGGCTGCACCGCAGAGCAGTATTTAACCGGCAAAAAGCTCGGCTTTACCGATGCCGACCTTAAAAAGCTGAGCGGCGAAACGGGACTGCCGCATACAAAAGCGTCCTTTAAAATGGTCGACACCTGCGGCGCGGAATTTGACGCGCAAACGCCGTATTTCTATTCGTCCTTCGAAAGCGAATGCGAATCGCGCCCGTTCAGGCGTTCTGGCAAGCCCGTCATTCTCGTACTCGGCTCGGGTCCCATAAGAATAGGACAGGGCATAGAATTCGACTACTCCTCCGTCCACTGCGTCCACACCCTCAAAGAGATGGGATACGATGTCGTTATAGTGAATAACAACCCCGAAACCGTTTCCACCGACTACGACACTGCCGACAGACTCTACTTTGAGCCGCTCACTCCCGAGGATGTTATGCACATTATCGACGCGGAAAACCCGATAGGCGTTGTTGTCGCGTTCGGCGGACAGACGGCTATAAAGCTGACCTCCTTCCTCGACAAACAGGGCATAAAAATTCTCGGAACCTCGGCAAGTGGTATCGACATTGCAGAGGACAGAGAAAAGTTCGACCGGCTGCTCGGCACTCTCGGCATTTCGCGTCCGGCGGGACTCGCGGTCAACACGCTCGAAGAAGCGCTTGAAGCCGCGAAGCAGCTCGGCTATCCCGTTTTGCTGCGTCCGTCCTATGTCATAGGCGGACAAAACATGAAGATAGTCCACAACGAGCATGAAGCGCGTGTGTACATGGAGAGAATTCTCGCGAACAACATTGCAGAACCCGTCCTCGTAGACAAATACATGGAGGGCACCGAGCTTGAAGTCGATGTAATATCGGACGGCAAGGATATTCTTATTCCCGGAATAATGGAGCATATCGAGCGCGCGGGCGTTCACAGCGGCGACTCAATCGCCGTATATCCGCCCTATAACCTCAACGACATGATGACGGACGAACTCGTTGAATGCTCGGCAAACCTCGCTCTCTCGCTCGGCACAAAGGGACTTGTCAACATACAGTACCTCATTTATCGGAATAAGCTCTATGTTATAGAAGTAAATCCGCGCGCTTCGCGTACCGTCCCGTACATGAGCAAGGTTTCGGGCGTGCCGATGGTCGATATTGCTTCGCGCGTCATGCTCGGAGAAAAACTCAAAGACCTCGGCTACGGCACCGGACTTTACAAGATTCCCCCGTACTGCGCCGTAAAAGTCCCCGTGTTCTCATTTGAAAAGCTCGCCGATGTAAACTCCTACCTCGGACCGGAGATGAAATCCACGGGTGAGGTTCTCGGAATCGGCAAAAACCTGACGGAAGCGCTGTTCAAAGGACTCACCGCCGCCGGAATGACCGTTCCCTCCGCACAAAGCGGCGAAAAGGGTGTTCTTCTAAGCGTGGATACGCACGACCTGCCCGAGATCGTTTCACTGGCGAAAAAGCTGGACGACCTCTCTTTCAGAATATACGCAACGCCCGAAACCTCCGCCGAGATATCCACCCTCGGAATAGATGTTGAAACGGTGCGTGCAAGCAGCGAAAGCGACCGCATCTTCCGACTCATGGAAAACGGGAAGATAAATTATATCGTCTACACCGGCGCACTTCTCGACTCGACCGTGGACGAATACATCGCACTTCACCGCAGAGCGCTGAGAAAGGGCATTCCCTGCTTTACTTCGCTCGACACGGCAAACGCCTTTGCAGATATAATTGCCGGACGGTTCACGCAGATGAACACCGAGCTTGTGGACATAAACAATATGCGCAAAGAACACCGCACGCTGCGCTTTGAAAAGCTGCAAGCGACCGGCGACGACTACATATTTGCCGAGAATTTCAACGGGGAAATAACCTGCCCCGAGTCGCTCAGCGTTTCGCTCTGCGCGCGCCACACGGGAATAGGCGCATACGGTCTTGTTTTAATGGAAAAAAGCGATATCGCCGATGTAAAAATGCGGCTCTTCAACAGCGACGGAACCTTCGGCGGAACAGGCGGCAACGCGGTACGGTGCGTCGGAAAATATCTGTACGACAACAAGCTGACGGACAAAAACACCGTCACGGTCGAAACACCGTCCGGCGTTGTAAAATTAAAGCTCTTTATCTCGTCCGGCGAAGTATCGTATGTGTGCGCCGATATGGGCAAAGCCGATTTCACACCGAGCGCGGTTCCCGTCCTTTCAAACAGCAAAAGCGTCATCGAAATGCCGTACGAGGTGGGCGGAAAAACATACAGCATAACCTGCCTTTCGATGGGAAATCCGCACTGCGTGGTATTTACCGACCGCGTCGACAAAGCTCCCGTTGACGAAATAGGCCCGCTTTTCGAGAACGCGCCCATTTTCCCGGAGCGAACCAACACCGAGTTCGTACGCGTTGTTAACAAAAACATGATAAAGATGCGCGTATGGGAGCGCGGCAACGGCGAAACTTACGCCTGCGGAACGGGTGCCTGCGCGGCGGTCGCGGCGGCGGTAAAAAGCGGTCTTTGCAGCGAGGGTGAACCCGTAACGGTAAAGGTCAGGGGCGGAGATCTTACGGTCACGGTCACCGAAAACGGAATACTTCTCACGGGAAATGCGGAAAGAGTTTTCAAGGGAGAAGTTAGATATTGAGTTCCCGCACGGAGAAAGACATACAATATTCACACAAAACAACCGAAAAATGTATATTGTCCAACGCTCATTTCAAGACACTTATCGGGCATTATGCCAACAAACGCAAGTGCTGCAA
>ERZ1034928.329-NODE-329-length-25235-cov-12.606076_pt1 | contig 25235 bp, 47 predicted proteins | sample MGYA00520627_ERZ1034928 | MGnify/ENA primary metagenome ERZ1034928 (study PRJEB33766, sample SAMN09781755) | gut metagenome | biome: gut microbiome | host: Homo sapiens | place: Madagascar | study: EMG produced TPA metagenomics assembly of the PRJNA485056 data... | reverse complement strand
GGTGACCGGGCGCAGATCGGCTCAAGTGGTGACCGGGCGCAGATCGGCTCAAGTGGTGACGTAGCGCAGATCGGCTCCAGCGGTGACTGGGCGAAGATCGGCTCAAGTGGTGACTGGGCGAAGATCGGCTCCAGCGGTGACCGGGCGAAGATCGGCTCAAGTGGTGACCGGGCGAAGATCGGCTCAAGTGGTGACTGGGCGAAGATCGGCTCCAGCGGTGACTGGGCGGTTGTTTCCGCGATTGGATTCAACAGCAAAATCAAAGCCAAAATTGGAAGCTGGATTGTGTTGGTTGAATATGATGAGGATTCGAAACCTGTGTGCGTTCGCGCCGCGCAGATCGACGGCGATAAGCTGAAACCGGATACATTTTACAGCTTGAAAAACGGAGAATTTGTTGAAGTTGAAATGGAGGATTAAACATGGACGAAATGAATTACGTTGCAACTGCAATTAGCGTATTGGGAGAGAAGATTGATTCATTGGAATCAGACCTGCGCATGAAAAAGTGGAATATTCGCGATCTGGAAGCTGAAAACAAGAAACTGAAAGATAAGCTTGACGAATTGAAGCGCTACGCTGACGGCATGGAGGGTAATGAATAATGGCTCTGACTATTGCGATAATGGGCGAAAGTGGAAGTGGGAAAACTTCCGCAATGCGCAATTTGCCGCCTGAATCGACGATGTACATTGATGCGGATCAAAAGGGGTTGAATTGGCACGGATGGCGAGATGCTTATAATAAGGAGCATCGAAATTATGTTCGCACATCCAACAAGGACATGATTCAAGCTATTTTTCAAAGGGTTGAATCTGATCCTGAATTTGCACATATTAAAGTTGTCGTTGTGGATACAATCAACGGAATTATGGTTGATGATGAAATGCAACGCATGAAGGAAAAAGGCTACGATAAGTGGGCTGATCTTGCTTTTGCAGTGTATGGGCTTATTACATATGCATTAAAAATGCGAAGGGATATAACTGTGATATTTATTGCTCATACGCAAGTTGAACGCGATGATAATGGTAATACGTGGTCGCACATTAAAACAAGCGGAAAAAAGCTTGACAAGATTGTCCTTGAAAGTAAGTTCAATACAGTGTTCTATAGCAAGTGTATTGACGGAACACATGTATTTGAAACACACGCAAACAATAGCACCGCTAAAACTCCATTTGGTGCATTTGACGAATTGACAATTCCAAATGATATTGTTCCGATACTGACACGATTGGAAGATTTTCGATGAATGAATAGGAGGAACCTATTATGAACATTACCCCAGGTTATGATAACGCCGCATCTTATGATGGCAGCGTTGAGCGCCTGCCCGCTGGCGGTTACATCTGCCGAATTCTAAAGGCATGGTGCGAAAAGAGCGCAAATGGATCTGAAATGCTTGTGCTGGCGCTGGAAATCGCCGAAGGCGAATACGCAGGATACGCGAAGCGGCAGTTCGAACGCAAAAAGGCGAACAATCCCAATGCGGCATGGGGCTGCACGCTCCGGCAATTGACGCTCGGTTTCGACGGTCAGACAAGCCCATATTTCAAGGGGCTGATCAAATCCATCGAAGAATCGAACGCCGGATATAAGTGGAACTGGCAGGAAGCGACGCTTGCGAATAAGATGGTCGGCATGGTATTCCGCGAGGAAGAATTCGAAACGAACACAGGAGAGATTAAAACGACCGTCAGACCGGCTTTCCCGCGAAGCGTACAAAGTATCCGCGACGGCGTGAAAACGCCTGAAATCAAGCGCCTGCGCGCTTACAGCGCAACCGCACCGGCGAATACGGCGTTTACCCCTGTTGAAGATGAAAAAATGCCCTGGGAGTGATGAATCATGAAGATGTATGAACTGACGGATGCTTATGCGCGGCTGGTCGCCGCGCTGGATGATTGTGAATCCGAGGAACAGGCGGAAGCGATCATTGCGGAGATCGATGCGGTATCCTCGGACATGAGCGAAAAGGCGAACAATTACGCCATGATCTTAAAAAATATTAAGGCTGACGCGGATGAACTGACGGCAAAGGCGAGCATTTTCAAGGCGGAAGCTGACCGGCTGACCGCACAGGCGAAAGCGAAGGAAAACCGCGCAAAACGCCTGAAGGAATATCTGACGAGCGCGATGTTGAGCGCCGGACTGCGCGGTATTTCAACCGACATTGGCAAGTTTTATGTTCAAAATACAGCCAGCGTCGATGTGCTGGACGCATGGGAAGTGCCGGAGGAATACACAACGCCACAGCCGCCGAAGGTCGATAAAACGGCGATCATGAAAGCGTACAAGCAGACGGGTGAAATCCTGCCTGGAATCACGATCAAGATTACAAGCGGCGTTCGTTTCCGGTAAAAACACGAACAATGAGTATGATGTGCGATTTCTGTGAATGCGTGCGCGATTGCGATAATTGCGCCGGAAAGTGGTGTGATCATGGAGGTTATTACACGTATTCGGGGCGACAGCCCCAATCAGAACCAGATGGTTCTGGATTATCTGCGCCAGCATGGCAGCATAACGCAGTTGGATGCGTTGAAGCATCTGGGTGTGATGCGGTTGGGCGCAAGGATATTCGAACTGCGCGAACTGGGGCACAGAATTGATGGCGAAATGGTTGAAGTGCGCAATCGGAGCGGCGAAAAATGCCGCGTGAAGCGCTATTACCTTCGGAGGGCGGGATAGAGATGGATACGGGGAATAACGTAAAGCGCGAGAACTATGTTATCCTGCAAGGCTGGATGATTACCGACCTCGGCTTGAAGGGTAACGAGTTGATTATCTACGCCTGTATTTACGGCTTCTCGCAGGCGGAAGGGCAGACGTTTAGCGGAGGACTTCAGTACCTTGCGGACTGGACGAACACCACGAAACAATGCGTCATTAAGTGCCTGAAATCGCTTGTAGATAAGAGCTATATCGTCAAGGTTGATAACACGATCAAGGGCGTCAAGTTCTGTGAATACCATGTAACTAAGTTTAATGGTGGTCAAAAAAGTTTAATGGGGTATTCAAAAAATTTGAATGGGGGTATTCAAAAAAGTTTACCCAATAATATAGAGAATAATAAAGATAATAAAGAAAGTAATAGTGAAGTAGTTGATGATACTAAAGAATCCTATAATTCAATCATTGAAGAGTATACGGAAGATAAGAATCTAAGAGATACATTACTGGAATACATCAAGATGCGCAAGCGAATTCGCAAGCCAATGACCAATTATGCGCTGACATTGGCGCTTCGGAAGCTGGATCAGCTGGCAAGTAGCGTTGCGGACAAGATTGAGATACTGAATCAATCGATCGTGAACGGATGGCAGGACGTGTACGCGATAAAGGGCGGTGATGGAAATGCTGGACATGGGCGCGGAGATGCGCGGGCTGATGATGCATATGAGCGCGGCGCGGGGTGGAACAAAATCCTTTGAGGACTACAAGGCACTCACGCCGGAGGAAAAAGCGGAGCGCGACGCGCAGAGCCTGAATCGCGAAATCGGGCATGAAGATCAGGTTGACGGCTATGCATGTGAGAAATGCCGGAACCGCGGATATATCTACCACGCGAATGGGAAGTACGTTGTCCGCGCTGACTGCGAATGTCGCAAAGCACGACAATCTATTCGCAGATTGCGGAATTCCGGTCTGGGTGACGTAATCAGCAAATACACGTTCCAGCGATACAACGCAACCGCCGATTGGCAGCGGAGAATCAAGGATACCGCGCAAGCGTTCCTGAAGGACGATACCGCGAAATGGTTTTTCATCGGCGGGCAGAGCGGCGGTGGAAAAACGCATATCTGCACTGCGATTTGCCGGAACCTGCTGGCGGAGTACGATGTGCATTACATGCTGTGGGAAAGTGAGAGCGTTGAACTGAAATCGATGATCACGGACGCGGAACCCTATCAGAACCGCATGATTCGTCTGAAGAACGTGGATGTGCTGTACATAGACGATTTCTTCAGCAAACGCAAAGAGCGCGTCAACGATGCGGATATCCGGCTTGCGCGGGAAATCTTGAACCATCGCTATCTCGCCGGTAAGATCACTATCATTTCATCCGAATGGTATGTCGCGGAGATCGCAGATGTGGACGCGGCACTCGGAGGCAGGATCATCGAGATGTGCGGTAAATACTGCTTCAACATCGGACGAACGCAGGATAACAATTACCGCTTACGGTTTGCAGAATGAAACGCAACATGCAAATGCACTCCAGACGCACAGAAAGCCGCCTAAAACGCTGCCTAAAGGTTCGAACGATAAAATCCCATATCCTAGGGTGAAAACGGCTTACAGGGGCAAATAAAGGCTGCTGACGCGATACGAAAAAACGGAGGTGAGATACACAGGGCATGGAACAGATCGAATTCACGCTGTACGGCGCGCCGAGGACGAAGAAAAACAGCCAGCGCATGATTCGCGCCGGAGGGCGGATTATCCCAATCCCATCGAAGCAATACAAGGATTATGAAGCGGATTGTCTGCGCCAGATCGGCGGCGAGCTGCGAATGAAGATCCATTATCCGGTAAATCTCAAGGCAGTGTATTACATGCCGACGCGCCGCAGGGTGGATTTAGTCAATTGTCTAGAAGCGACCTGTGACATACTTGTCGCGGCGGGCGTGCTGGAGGATGATAATTGTCAGATCGTATCTTCACACGATGGAAGCAGCGTGAAATACGACAAGGATAACCCTAGGACGGAGATCACTATAACCGAACGATAAATACGATGAACTGAGAATAGTTCACATAAGCGAAAGGAAGAAACAACATGACGATTTGGGGAGCATTCGGGCTTGTCGCCCTCGGCGTTGCGATTGATCGACTGTACGCAATCATTGAATGGCGAAAGTACTACGAAGGACGCAGGGAGTATCGGGAGGTGACGCGGAAATAATGGAGCGCACATGCATGATTGAAGCGCGTAAGCGGCTGGACGTTGATCTTGTCGCAATGGCACGCGTATGCCGGTGTTCATGGCGGTTGCTGGAAATGCTGGAACAGGATACGCGCGAAGTGACCGTGCCAGGTATCGCGCAGAGGATTGCGGATGCTTACGGGCTGGATGCGGAGCAGTATGAATTGTTGCTTCCTGTGAATCGCCGCCCGCATAGCCCTGAATATGAACCCGACAGATATTCCGATAACGGGACGTATTTCTGAGGGGGGAGCGAAATGCAAAACAGAGATTGCAGCACATGTATGCACGACCTCGGCGGCGGGCGAGATCATTGCCGAATCAATCTGACATTCGAATGCGAAGCTGGCGGCGGTTATGAAGCGTGGGAGCCATATGAAGATGGCGTAGCGGCGCATGAGGATGAAGTAGACGGGCAGGAGCGTCCGAGGGTGACGCTGGAAGATTTGCTGGAGGATGAACACAATGATTGAAAACAAAACCGAGGTTGAGATCATCCTGAAGAACGGGAGATCGATCGTGATGCATTGCGAAAAATTTAAGGTCACAAGTAACGATGTGTTAGGATGCATAACCAAACTAGAATATAGCCTAAATAGTGATCTGCACATTCTGTATATCGATACCAATGAAATTGTTGCAATCATTCAAAAATTGCCGAAAGAAGGAACGTCACATGATTGAATTAAAGCCCTGCCCGTTCTGCGGGGAAAAGCCGGAAATCTGGCAATCAGGCACAGGACACAATAATCACGGGCAATACACTGCACGATACACAATTAATTGCAGAACATGCAGTATTGGTTTTTCATACGAAAGTCTATTCGTACTCAAGGGTGGAACAGTAGTATTCAAAGAGAACGGCCATGATGAATGCATCAAAGCGTGGAACAGGAGGGCTGACAATGGCTGAATTTGCAGAAACCATGCGAAAGCTGCGCGAGTTGTGCAAAGAACAAAAAGATTGCAGGAACTGCACGATGTTTATTGGCGGTTTGGAGTGTGGCGCGTCATTGGGATCGCCAAATCTCCCGGTGGAGGAAATCGAGCGGCGCGTGGCGCAGTGGGAAGCAGAGAAGTATCCTACGTGGATCGAATATCAGCAGGAAGTATTCCCGAATTATACGAGGCAGATATGCCCGATGGTGTTTGGAATTGAATGTACAAGCAACGGAACGGGTTGCCATGAATGCCGAAACAACCACATCCCCGCCAAGATCGCGGAGAAGCTGGGGATTCACCCGCGGGAGGCGAAGCGATGAGCCGGGATAAAACGCCGGAGGGCGCAGACCGGCAACGGCGCGAATATCAGGCGGAATATCGGAAAAAGAATCTGGAACGCCTGAAGGAATACGATGCAGCCTACAAAAAAGAAAACCGAGGGAAGATCAACGAGTACGCGCGCAGGTATCGCACGGAGCATCCGGAGAAATACGAAGCGACCAGAATCAACACGGCGATCAATTTCCTGCGCAAACGCGGCTATACGGTGATCGCACCGGAGGGCGAAAATGCTAAATGAACAAATAATCTGCGCGGATGGACAGACGCGCACAAAGCTGGATATCACCATCCAGCGCCTGGAATCCTTTGAGCCACCAGAAGGCTACTTCATAGCCTTCAGCGGCGGCAAGGATAGCCAGTGCATCTATCATCTGGCGCAGATGGCGGGCGTAAAATTCGACGCACACTATCATGTCACTTCAGTTGATCCGCCTGAACTGATCTACTTCATTAGAAAGCATTACCCCGATGTGATTTTCGACATCCCCCACGATGAGAACGGGAAACGCGTCAGTATGTGGTCGTTGATTCCAACAAAGGGAATGGCGCCCACACGAATCGCGCGCTATTGTTGCGCGGAGTTGAAGGAGCCGAACGGTGTTGGGCGTGTGACCGTGACGGGAGTACGCTGGGCAGAATCAGCAAGGCGGAGAGCTAACAAAGGGTTGATCAATATTCAAGGGAAGCCAAAAACAACGCGAACGAGAGCCACAAAAATGGGTGCAAGCTATCGCCTAAACAGGATGGGCGGGCTGGTGATGAACGACGATAATGATTCGAACCGTCGATTCGTCGAATCTTGCTATAGAACGCAAAAGACGATGGTCAATCCAATCGTGGATTGGACGGACGATGAAGTTTGGGAGTTTCTCAACGACATCACAAAGGTGCCACATTGCTGCCTGTATGACGAAGGCAATGAACGAATCGGCTGCATCGGTTGCCCGATGGCGAGCGCTGAGAAGCGAACCAAGGATTTCGAACGCTATCCCAGATTTCGCGCGCTCTATATCGGCGCATTCGAACGCATGATCGAAAAGCGCAAAGCGACAGGTCTGCCTGATATATATCGCGATGGAGAAGCAGTCATGCGCTGGTGGCTGAATGACAGAACGGAGAGCAAAAAGCATGAAGCAGATTGATCGAACGATCACGCCGTGCCCGCGATGCGCGGATACGCACGGGGAAATCTGGCGCACCTGCTGCCCGCGCAGGCTGCGGAAATATTCCGTGATCTGCGGCGAATGCGGATTTGAAACGAAAAAAGCGTTCACGGAACGCGGCGCGATCCGCGCATGGAGCCGGGCGTGGCAGCGGAGGTTTTTGAAAAATCAGAAATCGGAAAAACAGCGTTCCGAGGAACCGGAGGTGACGGATGCTGAAAATCAGTGAAATTCCGAAGCGGTTTCAGAATCGGTACAAAAAAGAGTGGAACTGGTCCGGCGACGTGAACCTGATCGCGCTGGGCGCGGTTCGCCGCACGGAGAATCCGTATTTCGCAGACGTCGAAAAAAAGGTAGAAAATCAGATCGTGCGATGGTTTGGGAACTGGCCGCGAAACCCGTACGAAACGATTCACGTAGAGCGCAGCGACGGGGCATTGTGGGCGATCAATCTAAACAATTTTCTAGGCTACGAAAAAATTGATCATGTCGACCCGGAATTTCCGGAAGATTTTTTCCCGAAACCGGAGGATTTCGAAAAGGGCGGCAGATATTACGTAGAAGGGAATGAAAAATGAACGCGAAGGAACATCAGCGCGAGTATAGCGCGAACAGATATGCGTGGTTGAAACAGCACGGCATCTGCGTCGCCTGCGCCAGCGCCGACGCAGCGCCGAATCGAGTGCGGTGTCCGGAATGCGCAGAGAAGGTCAACGCGCTAAACCGCCGGAGGTACGCCAACATGACGGCGGAGGAGCGGCAAAAGCTGAACGCCGAAGTTCGCGAGCGCAGACGAGGCAGGGTTGAACGCGGGCTGTGCATGGAATGCGGAAAACCGGTGTACGAAAAACGCAGCAGGGTGCGATGCTATGAATGCTGGCTGCGCCAACTAAGATGTGGGCGCGCATTCAAATTGCGCGCGCGGCTGGCACGATTGAAAACGGTAAAAAACTGCGCGCCGCCTAGGGAACGCGCCTGCGCACCGCGGAAGGCGCGGGCACAAACGCAGAACCACCCATGGCGACAAGCGAACGATCTGGTATTCAAAAACTGGAGATAAGCGGAAAGCGATGGAGGATAACCCTATGCGAATCAAGGTTATATTGAGTTCATACGTGCAGACGGCGGATGATCAATACACGCACATGTTTAAGACCGTAGAGGTCGAACTTCCGGATGACGGGCATGAATGGCACGTCGCCGGTGAGGAATGGAACGGAGGAATAAAAAACAATGAAGACACCTGAAGATATCAAGAAGGCGCTGGAATGTTGTAGCAAAGCCGAAGACTTTCTGGATTGCATGGAGTTGGTGTTGGATTGCCCATATGTTGTCAGAGGTGAACATGACTGCATGGACAGACTGGCGCGAGATGCGCTCACCTACATTCAGCAACTGGAAAGCCAAATTGCCGACAACGGCAAGAAGGTTCCGAGGTGGATCAGCGTGAAGGAACGGTTACCGAAAGACGGGCAGAAAGTCATTGCTGCTTTCCGAGATGGAGAAGGCGTGATCGTGGATCAAGCAAGATATAGCAACGGCGAATTCGATTTTGCGAACTGGGCGTATGTATGGCACGAAAACATCACCCATTGGATGCCGATGCCCGAACCGCCGAAGGAGGAACACAATGATTAAAGGTCGATACGTTGCGACGGTAACGATTGATTTCAATTATCCGGATGATCTTCTGGAAAAATTTACGTTCGAGGACATAAAGAAAAGGCTGATCATCAGCACCGAGAATTCCCTGCGAATGATCATTGAGGATGTATGCAGTTCGGATTATGACGTTGTGGATGTCCAGCGACAGTACGCCGATTTATATCAAGTACCCGATGAAACGGAGGATGAACATGATCATGAACACGATCAAGACTGACTGTATGGAAGGGAGAAACTGTAATGAATGATCTGATTAGCCGCGAAGCAACGGTATCAATCCTGCGGGCGCGAGCAGATATGGCGCTTGGTGACGTTAAAGACGCGGCTTCATTTTTTGATTATTGCGCAAACATGATCGAAAAAATTCCCGCCGTTGATGCCGTGCCCGTGGTTGACGCATTTCCTGTTACGCGCTGCAAAGATTGCGTATTCATGGGGCATCCGATTGTAGCAAAAGACTTTCGCAAGGACGCTGGGTGGTGCATGTCTCACGGGCATATAGTGCTTCCGAACGATTTCTGCTCTGACGCAGAACCGATGGAGGATGAGGACGAATGAGCGATTTAATCAGCCGCGAAGCGGCGATAAAGATGTTTCAGGGCAAGGCGCAAGGTTACGTTGTATCGATGTTTGCTACAATGACTGAATGTAATATAGCGAAGATTGTAGCTATGGAATGCGCGAATGAATTGAGCGGCTTGCCCGCCGTCGATGCGGAGCCGGTTCAGCGCGGTGTGTGGGAATGGTATGAAGAATGGTGGCACGGTGAATGCGATGAATACGGCTGGCGGTGCAGCGTATGCAGAGTGTCGCTTGCGGACAGCATCGAAGAAGCTATCGGCGAAAGGCCGTATTTGGATGACCCCGACAAGGTTCCTACCATGAAGCGCTGCCCGAACTGCGGTTCAAAAATGGATGTGGGAGATGCAAAATGATTGACAGCATGGATAATACCGGTGCATGGTGGAACGTAAAACGCCTTGCGCGGAACACCATCGGTAAAGATGGAGAAGGGGCATTCCCTTCTGATCAATGGAAGAAATCGATCCTGCTTGCGGAGCATTCGCCGATTCGAATTATACGCTATATATGGCGATGGAAAGATATTCCATATTGGGTATCAACACATTTCGTGCGGCATAAAATCGGGATCGAACATTGGGTATCCACTCAGCGAAGCGACAGAACCGGAATCGAACGCGACCAACTGCCGCAGAACACGCCGGTCAACCACATGTGCGAAGCGGATGCACAAGCATTAATCAATATCAGCCGCAAGCGATTGTGCCGACAGGCGGCAAAGGAAACCCGCGAAGCATGGATGCAGGTGCGCGACGAGGTGCAGAAGATCGATCCGGTGCTTGCGTCCGTGATGGTGCCGGAATGCGTCTATCGCGGCTTCTGTCCGGAAATGAAGCCGTGCGGATATGCAGAAACAGAAGCGTACAGAAAGGCGCTTGAAGCTTACAGGAAGCTATAACCTGAAATGCGCAGATGCGCAGAAAGGAATATATCATGATTAAAGAACCGAACGCGCGGGAAGTTCACGCGATTGAGTTCCTCGCCGGTCTGGATGCGCAGTTGAACGCCAACGAGCAAGCATTGAAAGAACGGTTGCAATCCATCCCGAACGGGTGGCGCAATTACAGATTGGCATTGAAAATGACCGAAAAGGTGATCGATGCGGTGTACGATACCCTGCCCGAAAAGACGATCCGCCACATGGCGCGGCTGTGCGCGGTTGGTGAAGTGATCATTCGACCGAAGCCCGCGCTGACGAAGGGCGCGTACAGCCAGGTGGTGGACAACGACGATCTGCGGTTCCTGATCAACCGCGCGATGGAGGGCTGCTGCGCGATCTGCCTGAAGAATCCCGCCGAATCCAAAGGCTGCGCAATGCGGAAGGCGCTCATGCGAATCGCCCCGCCCGACACATTGCGTAAAGACGGTATCTGCGATTATCGCGATGTGGCGGCGCGCTGCAATATGGGGGAATACATATGACGCTGCTGGATTACATCGACGGCGCTGAAGGTCGTGCGGGCGCAGAACGGCGAAACGCCGGAAACGATGGAAGATGCAATGGGGCACTACATCGAAGAACTTGCAGATGTATTCGTTATGACCAATATTGCGAATGAAGATCTGACTGCAAGCCAGCAGACCCAAATGTACAAGTTCATGGATTCGAAGCGCGCCAGAATGGCAGAACGGCTTAATTCGAGCGGAAAGACGCAGAAAGCGCCCGCGAATAGCGCAGAAAGGGCAGAAAGGGCAGAAAGGGAAGAAGGGGATTTTAAGGAGATGGGTGCAGAAATCGGGCAGAAAGCAAAGGGAATCATGGAAGGATTGTGCAATGCGTTCGGCATCGACTGGGCGGAGCTGATGGAGGATGATGAAGATGATTAATGCAATCCTGTTCGGCGTTAAGGTGGGGCTTGCGCTGGCGGCGGCTGTCACTGTATACAATGTGATCATAGGCACGCTAAAAGGCATCATGCACGGCATTATATCCCTACTGGGCAGAACGTCCGAGGACGAATAAAGCCCGCCACAGGGCGATTTAAAAGGGGTGAGCGAATGGAAATAAGGCAGAAAGATAAACGAATCATGTTGCACCGGAAGCCGTCGAATCCCTATTCCGAGAAGGCGAAGATCGTATTATCCGAAGTGCTATGGAAAGAGCGCGAAATCGCCGCCATGCTGGAGGAAATGGAACGGCTGCACGCCATGCGTACGCGGATCACGTCCACACTGCGCGAGGTGACGACCAGCCCGACCGGTTTTAATGGCGATAAACGCGCGGACGCCACTGCGCAGTTGATCGAATTGCAGGATAAATTGCGCGATCGCGTAGCGCTGTATTCGGAATCGGTTGAATCTGTGTTGCAGATGATTGACGGGCTGCATTCTGGCAGACAGCGCGAAGTTATGCAGCGGCGCTATGTGCTGGGCTGGACGTTCCCGCGGATCGCGGCAGATTTGGGCATCGAATTAGATACAGCGTACCACTTGCACGGCCGCGCGCTGTACAATGTAGGCAAATCGCTATCAAACAGCGAACCGACATAAAAAACAGAACCGGGGGTTATTCCCCCGGTTCTTCCTTTGCGCGGCGCGCCATATCAGCGCGAATCAGGCGTTTTAAATAGCCCTGTTTATTTTCAATCGTAGCAATATACGACAGTATATCGCTATCTGTATTGCGGTTTAACGACATGTTCACTTTAATAATATTCGCTTTTTTGTATTTCGTATCTGCCTTTAGCGACGTTTGATTATAATATGACATGTATTACCTCCTTATATAGGGGCGCTATTTCGCGCCTTTTCTTCCATTTTTCGCGCCTTCGCATATTGTATTTGTGCCTGTGCATACAGGCGCATTGCATCGGCGTTGTTTTTCACTTCCGCGCGCTCGGCGGCGGCTAGCTGCTTCTCCAATGCTTGCCGTTTCTTGTACGTCAACGCTTCGGAATCCAATTCAACGCGCAGAATGTCCGCATTCCTGCGCGCTCTGTCGGATTCTTTCGCGGCGAAATTCGCGCGCTGGGTTAATGCTATACCGTATTCGGCGAATGCGTTAATGGTTTCCTGCATATCCTCGGCGGCGGTTTCATCCATCGGCGCGGCGTGCGTGGATGGACGAATGCGAATGCGCGCCACGCGCTGACGCGATCGCCCGGAACCACTCCGGCGCGGCTGTGCGGCGCATGGAATCAGCGCCAGCACAGCGATCAACAATAGGACAGTCAATGACATGTTTTCCTCCTTTCTGCCCACCTTTTGCCGGGTGGGCGCGGAAACTGTTCATTGTTAGCAGATTTTTACATACAGATCGTAGTAAAAATTGGTATCGAAATAATCAACCATGCTGTTACTATCGTCATAATTGTAATTTCGAATAATCGCGTTGACTGCGTTGATTTTCGCGATGAATTCCGGCGTGTATTCCGTGTAGCTGTCGATGTGGTACTGATTCACGCTGTGGAACCCTGCGCAGGTTCTTGCGTCGTATTCGATCGCTGCGGCCTTCATGCGGATTTCGTTCTGTCCGTTTTCCATCGCGTAGAAATCGCACGCGGACATCATGCCATCATCGCCCAGATCAATCCAGTTTCGCCCGCCCGGCGTCCATTTGTCGATGTATTCGGCGCGATCTGCACAATCGGCGGCGCTGCCCTTGATGGTCGCGGTGATTTCCTGCCCGCCGCTGAACTCTTTCACCTTCACGGTCACGCCTTTGATCCCTGCGGCCTTGATATCTGCGCGGATCGCCGCGGACAATTCAGCGCCATACAAACGGCGGTTAGACTTCGCGCCGGAAACGGCGATAGCGCCCAAATAGCCCGCTTGCGCGATCTGCGCGGGGACTTCTTCCGGCTGCGCCTGCATGATGGCGTTTTTGATTTCGGATTCGCTAGCGAATCCGTACCACAGGACGCGCTTCGGGTTCCAGCGCATGCCCAACGCCTTCAGCGCCGACAAAACAGATACCTGCGGTTTGTCATCGAATGATACTTCACGGCTGTCAAATCTGGCGTTATTGGTGATCGTGTACGTGGTCATTTTATTATTCCTCCTGTAATTAAAATTCGTGCTTGACTTCCTTCGTTTGCATCTGGTATAATTACAGGCGCAGACGAAGCGCGGATTTTGTTGTTTCTTCCGTTGTTTGCTGCTTTCCCTTCTGCCGACTTCCTACATCGGTGGAAGGGCTTTGTTTTTTTCAGAAATCCATTCCGTCAACGCTTTCGCGTTCTTCGATGATTTTAACGTTCGGATCGTTTTCGATCATGTTCAGCAGATCGATATACTGCTGTTCCAGATCATCGCTACCGCGATCCCAGCCGCTAACGTCGGTTACTTCGTCGATCGAATGATCGTACTGCCATCCGTCCGTACCCTGATAAATCCAGCCCAGTTTGTTATCATGATCCAGACAGATCATATCGGTTCCGGCGTTCGTGTTTACCTTGTACAGCTTCTTCATTTTCGTTTCCTCCTGATATTTGATCTTGATTTATTTCGCTTTTTCTGTTACAATAATGGTAATGAACGGCGGCGGGCTGCCGCTCATTACCGAGTTACTTCGGGTTAGGTCAGCGAACTTTGCAAGGGGCGCTGGCCTTTTTTTGTTTTACGACTTCACTTTGCTTTCGCGAATGATCTTTGCAGCGTCCTTCGCGTCGTTTGCGGTCGCTTCAACCAGCTTTGCGATAGTTTCCAAAAACTGATTCAGTTCAGCACTAGTCATTTCGTCGTTCATCCTTTCCGCCCGCCTTTCTAGTGGTTCCCTCAACCACTGTATATATTATAACATATGGTAGTCCATACGTCAATAGCTGAATGCACGTTTTCACCATAAATACACGATTTCACAAACTTTTAACGTCCGTGTCCAGTAAAATCCAGTAACCTTCCATTGAAATCCAAAACGGGGTTCATGGTATAATCATGCTGGCAGGTGTGGGCGTGTAGTCTATACCTGTTTCATTTATTCAATTTATTTAAATAATTAAAATTAAAATGGGAGGTGAACAGATGGCAACGAAACCTAGTAAATCTAAAATGCCCAGTAAAAACAATAATCCGAATGGCAGTCCAATATTTGGATCAGATTTACGAATCACGAATAAATCAATGGCTTTGATGGCTGCTGTCATATCGTGGCCATCTGTTGATCTATACGATCCAGATCAGGTTTCTAAACGCATTCTGGATTATTTTAATCTGTGTCAGGAAAATGAAATTAGACCAGGTATATCAGCATTGGCATCTGTTTTAGGGATTGATCGCCGTAGATTATGGGAAATAAAATCAGACATATCAGGGCATGGGTATGATGATTTACCCATAGGCACACGGGACTTAATCAAAAAAACCTATGCTGCGCTAGAATCCAATTGGGAATATGCAATGCAATCTGGCGGTATAAATCCTCCATGTGGAATATTTTTAGGAAAAAATCAGTTCGGGTATCAAGATGTTGTTGATTACAACGTGGCGGCCAAACCTATTTCTGAACAAATGCAGCCAGATCAATTGCAGCAGCGATTGAATGCACTGCCCGATGATGATTAAACATGCATGATCATGTATATTCTGGCGTATAAATCAGCTGCATGATTGGGTGTATATGGTGCATGGTGCAAGTTGCATACATTGCAGCCTGCTATATTGTGCATTCATGTATTATCTATGCGCAAAACAATGTTTTTACGCATAGATGCGTAGTTTTGTAAACATTCAGTGTAATGACTGACCGAATAGCATCGCATACCCCTATTCACACATGATTTATTCAATTATTCATCCGTGGGGATGATTTAATGATAGGGGTATTCTGTTACAGGCTGTCAATCTGAACTATTGGCACCCCCTGGGGTTTCTATGTGTCATGTCTGGCCGGGGTGAACACTTCTACCGCCGAAAAAATAAAAAAAGACAAAAAAGGAGTAGACCATGAGCAACTATGCCGATGTGTTTGCAGAGGGCATCAAGAGAGCGCAGACGCATTGCAGCATGGGGCTTGCGAGGATACTGTATCAATGCGTGGAAGGGCTTTACAGCGAGGATAAGAAACTGGCTGGAGAATGTAATAAGCATCTTCGAAAAGCCGTGAAAAATCTTTCTGCGCAATCTGGAGAAGCCTATACGATGCTGGGAAACCTGTATAGACTGAATGCAAGGTACTGCCTTGATGACTATATCATAGCGCTGGAATGGAAGCGTGAGCCGGAGAAAAAATTCTATCTGCCCAGACGCAGGGTATTAAAACCGCTTGTAGATGATCTACAGGCGCTTTTTAATGGGGAAATCAAGTTTCTGGGCATCAGTTTGCCGCCGCGCGTTGGGAAATCCACACTATGCATTATGTTCATGACGTGGGTAATGGGGAATCGACCGGATATAGCAAGCGTAATGAGCGGGCATAGCGATAAGCTGACGGACGGATTTTTTCGAGAGATTCTATCCATCATGACGGACAATGAGACCTATGCATGGTCGGAGATATTCGACGATGTGAAGATCGTTGACAAGAGCGCAAAGAATGAAACAATCGACCTGAACCAGATCAAGCGCTTCCCGACGATTACATGCCGTTCTATCGGGGGTACATTGACGGGCGCGGTTGAAATCGGCAACGGCGGCATTCTGTACTGCGATGACTTGATTGAGGACTTGGAGGAATCGCTGAATCCGATTCGACTACAGGCGAAATACGACGCGTATCTGAACCAGTTGAAGGATCGTAAAAAGCTGGGTGCGCTTGAATTGATGGTCGGAACGCGGTGGAACGTGTTTGATCCATTGGGCATGATTCAGCAGCAGTATGCAGATGATCCCGACTATCGATTCAGGGTTATTCCTGCGCTGGATGAGAACGATCATAGCAATTTCACATATGATTTCGATCTGGGATTCGACGACGCATATTACCATGACATGCGCGAATCGATCGACGCGGCGACATGGTGGGCGAAATACATGGGGTCGCCGTACATTCGTGAAGGGTTGTTATTCCCAGAACCGGACTTGCGGTATTACAATGGCGTGCTTCCGGATGGTGAGCCGGATAGAATCATGGCGGCGTGCGATACCGCATGGGGCGGCGGCGACAGTCTGAGTATGCCGTTCGCGTATGTGTACGGAGATAGCGCGTACATCCATGATGTGGTATTCAATCGCGGCGATAAGACGGTTACGCGCCCGATTGTAGTGGCGAAAATGAAGATGCATAAACCGCATCAAACGCAGTTCGAACAGAATAACGGCGGCGATGAATACGCCGATATCGTCGATTCACAATTGCGTGCTGAGAACATACGCTTGAACATTACTTCAAGGCGCGCGCCGACGACGCAAAGCAAATTGAGCCGAATCATCATGTACGCGCCGGAGATACGCAAGTTTTATTTCCGTGATGCGAACCATCGCGACAGCGAATACAGAGCGTTTATGAACGAAGTGACCATGTTCACGCAAAGTGGCAAGAACATTCATGATGACGCGCCGGACAGCCTTGCAATGCTGGCGGACATGATGTATGGCGGCAGTGTAGCGCGCGTGACGTTTGCCAAACGGCTATTCTAATTTGAGAGGTGATATACCAATGCCAACCTTCGGGCGCAGACCGATTTTCACGGCGTATGCCGAAATAAATGACGGCAATATAAGGGATGTGCTGGCGAAAGCGATGGGCGATTTCAAGCGCAATCAAGCCGAGATTCGGCATCTGTTTGATGTATACAGGGGAAATCAGCCGATCTTGCAGCGCGTCAAGGAAGTACGACCGAACATCAATAACAAGTGCGTGCTGAATCACGCCAATGAGATCGTAAGCTTCAAGGTATCGTACCTGCTTTCGGAGCCGATCATGTACGTTAAGCGCGGCGCTAGGAAGGCGACGAAAGCGATTGCCAAACTGAGTGATTACATGCATCTGGAAGCGAAATCGGCAAAGGATAAAGAGATTGCGGACGATTTCAATATATGCGGGGTTGCGTATCGATTGGTGCTTCCGAATCGCAATCCCAACTATGCAGACGCGGATGAATCGCCGTTCAATGTGTATACGCTGAGTCCTGAACAAACATTCGTCGTTCGCTATACGGGCATCGGTGCGCCGGTGATCTGCGGCGTGTTCATGATTATACGCAAGGATGAAGTAACCGGAATCGATCATGAGATCGCGAATGTGTACACCGATAAGACGTTCTATGAGATCGATCTTTCGGGCGGCGAGAATGGCGTGACAATCCTTCAGCGCGTTGATCATACGCTTGGGCGCGTGCCAATTATTGAATATATCAATAATAACTCGCGGATTGGATCGTTCGAGATCGTTGAAACGCTATTGGATACGATGAACACATTGCAGAGCAATCGTATTGATGGCACAGAACAGACCGTGCAATCGCTTATGGTGTTCAAGAATTGTGAATATGATGGCGAAGATGATCTTGACGCGATCAAAGATAATGGCGCGGTGATGATCAAGAGCAGTCAGGGTGTTGATTCGGATTTGAAGCTGTTAAGCCCGGAACTGAATCAGGGCGATCAGCAAGTACTGATGGATAATTTGTATAAAGAGGTTTTGACCATTACCGGTATGCCCGCGATGGCGAGCGAGAATACAAGCGATTCATCGAATAACGGCGCGGCGTTCATGCGCGGCGGCTGGTATTCGGCGGATGCGCGCGCAAAGGACAGCGAACTGCTATGGAAACGCAGTGAAACGGAATTCCTGCGCGTGGTTCTGGGCATCTGCCGGAATATGGGCGTACTGAATCTTTCAATTTCCGAAATCGATATGAAGTTCACGCGCCGAAACTACGAGGATATTCTGAGCAAGTCGCAGACGCTGACGAACATGCTATCTTCCGGTATTGATCCGCTGCACGCAATCGCACAGTGTGGATTGTTCGGCGATCCTACCGAGGTATATGAAGCCTCGCTTCCCTACCTGAAAAAGTGGGAATACGAGGATACTACCGATGATAATTCGGAGAATCCGGAAGATAACGGCGAACAAACGACCGTCAACCTGAAAAAGGATGAAGTGAAGGACGATGCGTAACTGGTACGCGGTCGGCGACCGAAAATTGAAAGCGTTGATTGTCGTGATCACGCGCATATTCAAAAAATCGCGATTGACACTCAATTTCGATCAGATCAATCGGCCGGCGCGCACGATACAAGCGGAATCGAAGCGCGTATACAAGCTTCTGAATGAGAAAAACCGCGATGCATTTCTAGAACTTGGATTGTTGGTCTACATGGAAGCATATGCAGAAGCACAGCCAAATATTCCTGAATCTGAAAATTTACAAAAAGCAAAAAAGGCGATATCGGAAAAATGGCTGGACGGGATTCAATCCGAGTATAACCCCGTGACGAAATATGTATATGTGACCGAAGCAGAGCGAAAGCGCGCGCGGTTCTTCGAATCGCTTGTCGCGGATGCGGAATCAAAGCAGCGGCGCGAGATGGAGAATGATTATCGTGCAGCCGAGAATGCATGGATACGTCAGACGCGGCAAGCGATGATCGATATCGAAGATCGCGCGGCAATCGCGGCATACAAAGATGCAGGGGTGCGCAAGGTGCGCCGGATTTCGCAGCATGATGACAAGGTATGCAAGGAATGTGGGCGTTTGGACGGGCTGATATTCCCGATAGACGCGGTTCCAGATAAGCCCCATTATAATTGCCGCTGCACGATTGAACCGATGACAGATGAATAACATGGCATTCAGCCACATGCGTATGCGTGTGGCTTTTATTATGCGGTCGGAGATGACCTAAAAGCGCAAGCTGCTAGAGAAAGCAGGACAAATCACGCAAGCATATGGCTGAGAGAACAGCCTCACCAAACGCAGGAGGGAAAACATGAAACTGGATATCACGAAAATTCCGGGCTACAAGGACGGCATGAGCGCCGAGGAACAGTTGAAGCTGATTCAGGGGCACGAGATCGACATGAGCGGCTATGTAAAGAAGGACGTTGCGGACAAGTATGCGAGTGAAGCAGCGGAGTACAAGAAAAAGTATACTTCGACGCTGACCGACAGCGAGCAGAAAGCGACCGAAACGGCGGAAAAGTTCAATGAGATGGAAACAGAATTGAACGCATTGCGCCGCGAACGCTCCATTTCGAAGTACACGGCTAAATATGTCGGGCTGGGCTTCGACGAGAAGCTGGCGGATGAAACCGCGACTGCCTTTGCGGATGGCAAGATGGATGTGGTATTTGCAAATTTTGCAAAGCATCAGGATGCGGTCAAGGCGAATGTCAAGGCTGAACTGTTGCGCGAAACGCCCAGACCGGGCGCAGGTACGCCGGGATCGACCGGAATTGACTATGCGAAGATGGCACAGGATGCTGCAACGCGCGGTGATAACGTGGCAAGCGTATATTACACGCGACTTTCGCAGCAGCAGGAAACCACTACTACGACCTAATAGGAGGAAAAACAAAACATGGCAGACACTTTTGCAACCAGCTTTGGGGTTCTGAATTATAGCGGTCAGCTATTCAACAAGGGCAATACGCGAACCCCGTTTAGCACGATGATTGGCGGCAGAGCCAAAACCACGAACAGCGTTGAGTTCGTGACCGGTCAGGAATACACGGGCGGCAGCACCGGCGCACAGCCCGCGATCAGCGAATCTGCATCGCTTACTGCGCCGGATGCAACCGTTGTAACCCGTGCGCAGAAAACCAACGTCACCCAGATTTTTCAGGAAACCGTGGGCATCTCTTACGGCAAGATGTCGAACATGGGCACGCTTTCCGGCGTGAACATCGCGAACCAGACTGCGAATCCGATTAACGAACTGGATTTTCAGGTGGCGGCGAAGATGGAAAAAATCCGCGGTGATATGGAGTACACGTTCATTAACGGTACGTACAACAAGGCGGATACGGATGCAAAGATCAACAAGACGCGCGGCATGGTGGCAGCGATCGACAGCAACAAGATTGCGATGGCGAACAAGCCGCTGGGCTTGTGGAGCATTGCAGACGGCATGAAGAAGATTTACGAATCCAACGCGCCGATTAATGACCTTGTATTGCTGTGTGACGCAACTACGCTGTATCAGATCAACGCAGACGCGGAGAACAATGGACTGCGCGTTGCGAATATGGTAAGCGATATCAACGGAATCAAGCTTTCCCGCGTGCTTACGCCGCTGGGCTCGATCAACCTGTATCTGGGTAGCTACATTCCGTCCGGTACGGCGCTGCTGTTGAACATGGGCGTGATTTCGCCGGTATTCCAGCCGGTTCCGGGCAAGGGCAATTTCTTCTTGGAACAGCTTGCAAAGACCGGCGCGGGCGAGAAATATCAGATTTTCGGACAGGTTGGTCTTGACCACGGCCCCGAATGGTATCATTGCAAGTTCACTGGCATTTCGACTTCGTTCACTGCGCCGGATGGCGTTAAGACTGTGAACGTTCAGTCCAGCGAATCTGCGCCCATATTCACGAAGACAGTCACGGGCTGATTGGCCAATAACGGATAAGGGGGATCTGTGATCATGGCAACGACAATCAGAAGATTACAAGTTCGGCTGGGACTGGGCAAGGATGATGAAATCGAATTGTTATCCGAACTGCTTGCATCTTCCGAATCTGCAATCATGGCGCGCAGGTTCCCCTTCGGCTATTCCGAGGACGCGGAAATGCCTTCGCAATATGAAGACTTGCAGATTCGAATCGCAATGGATATGTACAATCGCATGGGAGCGGAAGGGCAAATGAGCCATTCTGAGAACGGAGTACAGCGAACGTATGAATCCAGTTGGATTTCCGAATCATTGCTGAATGAGATTGTGCCGATGGTAGGAACGGGGCGAAAAAATGCGGATGCTGAATAGAAATAAGCAGGGATTCAAGTATCGGTTGTTGACGGATAGCACAGTTCCGGTACTTGATCCAGATGGATTTGAAACAGGCGAATACACGCCTGTTTTTTCTGCGCCGATTTCAGCGCACGCAAGCATTTCACCTGCGACCGGAGAATCGCATGAGCGTGCATTCGGCGCAAACATCGAGTACGACAGGATCATTATTGCGGAAACGGATTTCGGCATGGACGAAAATTCGCAGTTATGGGTGGATGATCTTACGGCTGAACGACCGGATTATGTGGTTAAACGCATTGCAAAATCAATCAACGGCGTGCGAATCGCAATCGCGCGGGTGAACACATGAATATCAATATCAGCCTGAACGATGCATCTTCATTGAATTCGGCGATTTCGCAATTGGAGAATTACGCAGCAAGATTCAAGGATATGTGCTTGGAAGTCTGCGAACAGCTTGCAAAGATTGGCAAAGACGTTCTCAACGCCACGTACAGCGCCGCCGCTTATGCCGGAACGAATGATATACAAGTAAGTTCGGAGCCGATAGAAGGCGGCTACAGGCTGTCTGCGAACGGTTCTGTGCTTGGTTTTATCGAATTCGGTACTGGCGCAGGTTATCCGCTGGGCGAATATGCAGGACAGGTGGGCGCGCCTGCGCATGGAACATACGGAAAGGGCAAGGGCGCAAACCCGCCTTGGAAGTATATCGGTGAGGGCGGAAATGCAGGTGAATTCATTGCATCCACACCGCGCGGCACGTTGTATCGGACGGACGGCAATCCGCCCGCAAATGCGTTTCCGGCAGCGGTGGAAGCGATGCGCGCCAATTTTAGAAGCGTAGTACAGGGGGTGTTCGGATGATCGATATTGAGAATGCGGTAATCGATAGCGTATCGCAGATGCTGAAAAAGCGATTCAAACTGAAAGCTGACGCAATTCGAAGCGTGCATCTGAACACTCCGCCGTGCTTCCCGTGCGTAATGATCTACGAATCATCCAATTCCACATTGCAAGCGACCTGTGATGAACAGGGCGAACATCATATCAACGTTCGGTACACCGTTGAAGTGTACACGAACGATGCAACCGGAAAAAAGCAAAAAGCTAAAGAGATCGCAGGCGCAATCGATGATCATTTGATTGCGCTTGGTTTTTTTCGCGGCTCTAAGCAATACACCTTTGGAACGAACGAATCAACGGTATTCGTAATCACATCCAGCTATCGCGGCGTAGCTGGTGAGAGCTATTCAGGAGCCGCGAACGAAGTAATGATATACAGGAGGTAATACGACATGGCAATTTCCCTATCTACTGCGGGCATTCAGTTCGGTTATGCAATCGAAACGACTGCTGGTACGAAGCCGACTGCGTTCACACGCATTAAGCGCGCAATGAGCCTTCCCGCGTTGAACCCCACGCCGGAAAACATCGACGTTACGCCGCTGGACGCGACCGAATGGAAGGAATACATTAACGGTCTGAAGGACACGGGCGGCGCGCTGGCAATCAAATTTTCGCTGAACAACGACTTCAAGACCGCATGGGCAAAGTTTGTTGATGATTACAAGACCGCGAAAGCCGCGGGCAAGGCGGCATGGTGCGAATTTTACATCCCTGAAATGACGGATGCATTTTTCTTTACCTGTGAGCCTGCGCCGCTTGGTTTTGGCGGTGCTGAAGTATCTTCGCATCTGGAGATCGAAGCTTACGTAACGCCCACCGGTGATATTGGCTGGGATACCGCAGCTGAACCTACCGATTCGAACACCTAATTCATCAATAGGAGGATAATCTAATATGGATATGATCACGATCAATGGCAAGACCTACAAGGCGGTTGAACTGGACTTCAACAACGTATGCAGGATGGAGCGCATGGGCGCGCCGATCAGCGAAATCAGCACGAATATCATGTCTACCCTGCGCGCGTATATCGCGCTGTGCATGCGTAAGCCCATTGAAATTGCCGGTCGGGAAATTGAAGCGCATATCGTGGCGGGCGGCAGCCTGAAAGAAATTATCGAGGACTTTAACGCAAAGGTCGAGGAATCCGGTTTTTTTCAGGCACTGCGCAAGAACAGCGAGGAGCAGGAAGCGACGGAAGCAGCGGAGATCGAGGAGATCAGCGAAACCTAACGACCATCATCATTGAAGATTATCTTCCTTACGCTATGAGCATCGGCGTGGAGTATGACACTTTCTGGCGACTTACTCCGCGCCTTTTGCGCGCTTTTGTAGATGCTGACCGGCTCAGGAAGCGAGAACTTGAAACAAAGATGTATATCGAAGGGCGATATATGTTCGATGCGGTTTCGCTTGCGCTTGCCAACAGTTTCCGAAAAAAGGGAACGCAGCCGATGAACTGGCTGGAAGAACCGTATAGAATAATCCCGTTTACCGAGGAAGAAGAAAAAGCGAGACGAGAGGAAGAACGCCGGAAGGCAATTGAATTCTTCAATGCGATGATACCCAAAAATAAGGACGGTGATGGAAATGGCTGATTTCGAATCGCTGAACATATCGATTACTGCGAATGCGGATTCTGCAAGTAACAGTATTAATTCACTTGTCCAATCTTTGGGCGGGTTAAGACAAGCATTATCATCTTTTTCGGTTGATAAAGGGCTTGAAAGATCGCTGGGTAGCATTACAACTGTTGTAAACGGGCTTAATAGCGCCGCTTCAAGTTTGAACGTCAGCGGGTTCAAGGATATCGGAACTGGTGTATCTGCCTTTTCCAATTCACTTAGTGAATTGAATGGCGCGCTTTCGACGATTGACAGCAAGTCATTCACCAGTGCATCCAGATCGATCACAAAGCTTTTCAGTTCGCTGTCGCAGACTGCCCCGCAAGACATATCGCTTGCGATTTCGAATATCTCCGCATTGTCAACTGCAATGACTGAAATGCAGAGCATGATGGAGAATGTAGATAGCAAAGCGATTTCTGGATTCGCTAGACGGTTAACCACGCTTTCGATTGGGCTTTCAAACCTGTCCTCAGCGGAAGTCAGTTCAGATTCAATTCGTGGAATCAGCGACGGAATCATTTCTATTACGCAAGCTGTAGATACGATTTCCGATGAATCGCTTGAACGAATCGAGAAACTGAGTGCTTCTCTGAGCCAGCTTGCGCGGGTTGCCAATGCTACGCCCAGTATGGACATTCAAATTCCAGATATGGGCGGTGCTGGCGGCGGTAGACGTGCGCGTGGGAATAGCAGGATTACGGCATTTGCGAATTCGTATGCCGACAGCTTGAAAAAGAACCTTGGCACTTCCCTGCGCCTTGCGGGCAGAGGCGCGTCCGAAACCATGCATGGGTTGTCCTCCGCATTGCGAGAGTTGTACAAGGGATTCGGGCTTGGACATATTGGAAGTATGAAATTCCTGAGCGATCTTGCGCGAATCGCGAAGTACAGGTTTCTGCGAACGATCATCAAGGGAATCACAAGCGGAATCAAGACGGGCTTGCAAAACATAGCGCATTACAGTGCTGAAGCGAACGCGGCACTATCGCAGTTATCCACAGGATCGCTATACCTGAAGAATTCGCTGGGCGCGGCATTGTATCCCGCCATATCATCGCTGATTGGCATATTCAGTTCGCTGGTGGGCGTGGTTGTGCGCGCCTTGAATGTACTGAACATGCTGTTTTCATTACTTGGTGGTAAGGGAACATACATTCGTGCGACGAAGCAGACAAAGGACTTCACCAAAGCGACCGGCGCTGCTGGCGGTGCTGCTAAAGCGCTAAAGCAAGAGTTGATGGGCTTTGATGAGATTAACGCACTTTCGCCCGATGGCGGCGG
>ERZ1034928.326-NODE-326-length-25266-cov-138.974218_pt1 | contig 25266 bp, 37 predicted proteins | sample MGYA00520627_ERZ1034928 | MGnify/ENA primary metagenome ERZ1034928 (study PRJEB33766, sample SAMN09781755) | gut metagenome | biome: gut microbiome | host: Homo sapiens | place: Madagascar | study: EMG produced TPA metagenomics assembly of the PRJNA485056 data... | reverse complement strand
ATATAATAATAAATAAATATAATAATATATAAGTACAAACACTATTGTCCAATCTTATTTGCCAATCATTTTTTCTTAAATATAATGTTAAATATTATATTGTTATATTATATTGTTAAGCGTCCTAATTTTGGGACTTTTTTAGTCCCGCCGGTGGGACTTTTTTCATATAGGTAGTCCCAATTTTGGGACTTTTTAAAAAGTGTACTAATTTTGGGACTATTTTCGTGAAAAAGTCCCGTCTATGGGACTATTCTACTAAATTAGTCCCGCCCATGGGACTATTTTGAAAAAGTGTCATAATTTTGGGACTTTTTCTCTTGACAAATGAAAAATTCTGTGTTATCATCACAATACAAAATTATAGGAGGTGTCAAATGGAAGTAACAGTCAACAAAACAGAGTCCGACCAAAATAACCCCTATTGCATTGTGAACATTGCCGCCAACCGGGGGGCACTTGAAACTTTGACAAAATCAGCTTACTGTCTATATATGTACTTTATGCAGAATCAGGATGGCTTTACATTGAAATTACGTCGTAACCATGCAATGAGCGTTGCCAATCTGTCTAAATCTTCATACCATAGAGCAATGGCTGAACTCATAGAAAAAGGATACCTTATAGATTGTGGCGACGGCTATGAATTTTATGAAGAACCAGAGGAAGAATTATAATGTGTGATTTTCATAGAGATTTTAAAGTTATAGACAATATCTATTACAATACAAAATTAATTAATAGAAAGGAACAATAATTATGACAAATGACATCAAGGTATTTGACAACGAGGAATTTGGTAAAGTAAGAACAACTATGATTAATGGAGAACCTTGGTTTGTAGCGTCTGATATATGTGAAGCATTGGACATTACTAATAGCAGAGATGCCATTAATCGTTTGGATGATGATGAAAAGGGAGTAGTTTTAACCGACACCCTTGGAGGAGTTCAAAACTTAAATACAGTTAATGAGGCAGGTCTTTATACTTTGGTTCTTGGATCTCGTAAACCTGCAGCTAAGAAATTTAAGAGGTGGATTATACACGAAGTCATCCCATCTATCCGTAAAACTGGTGGTTATGTTGCCAATGATGAACTATTTATTTCAACCTATTTACCAACAGCGGATGAGGCAACAAAGTTAATGTTTCGTACCACCTTAGCAACTGTGCGCCAACTAAATGAAGATAATAATAAATTGCTACAAACCGTCTCCGTCCAGAATCAGCAAATTGCAGAGATGGAGCCTAAAGTAACTTATTATGATATTGTCCTGCAATGTAAGGATGTTATCACCATTACCACTATTGCAAAAGATTATGGAAAGTCTGCTAAATGGATGAATCAATATCTGCACGACAAGGGCGTTCAATATCGTCGGGGAGATATTTGGCTTTTGTATCAAAAGTATGCTTCTAAAGGATATACTCATACAAAAACTTATGCGACAGATACTTCTGCTTTTGCCAAAGTTCACACATATTGGACTCAGAAAGGCAGATTGTTTATTTATGATTTACTAAAGAGTGATGGTATTTTGCCACTAATTGAACAGGAGGAACAAAAATGAAAATTAACAGATACAAACTAAAGTCAAACATTACCACCAACGACCTAATAACACTCAATGCTCGTGAAGGTGGCATCTGGATAAATAAAGAATCTAAACTCTTTCTATCAAAATGTTTTTATTATAAACCTTACGAATTTGAATTTTCTATCGGCATTGCTTTCAAAGATAACATCCATGACTGGAATGACTTTGACAATATTCTAGTTCTAGACGAAGACTTTGGACAACCATACACTCCGTTCTATGGAGATATGTTTGGAAAAGATGTGTGCAACTTCCCTACTCTTGAGTTTGTAATTGAGAAGTACAACGAGTATATGAACAGCCTTGGTATTTTTAAGGAGATATGATTATGAAAGATTTATTTAAAATGCTTAGATTCACTACAACAACTGCTACTCTTATCATTCTTGCAAAATCTTTTGGGTTTGCAGATTGGCGCACTTGGGTTATATGGGGACTAATGTGGCTTTCTATGTTTTTTGACTATATGGCAGAAAACTCCGACTAATTCCCTCTTGACAAATTTACCATTTTATGTTACAATTACAATACGAAATTAATGGAGGTATAAACATGGCACAACTTTATAAAATGACATTGTATGTCTGTGACCTAGAGGATGATTTATCTCTGAGCGAAATTAAAACCCTAATCAAGCAAGATGCCTTAGATGGCGTTGCTGTAAATTGCATCTGCCACTTTGCAGACGAACAGACTGGCCCACAAGTTGAATGGGATGATGATATTGATCTAAACTATATAGACTGCCCTACTTCTACTTGGGAAAAATATTTCAAGTAAACAATACAAAATTAAAGGAGTTAAAACATGAATGAATTAAAGCAATGCCCATTCTGTGGCGGAGATGCAGAAAAAAGATATATTAAGAGAAAGAAGTTATTCGCCTCTATGCGCTTTCCTTACAACACACATTACGTCTACGTGAAATGCAAAGTATGTGGTGCTACGAGTAGAGTATATGTTACTATCGAGAATGCAATAGAGGCATGGCACAGAAGAAAACATTTGATTTTATGAAAAGACTGGGCGATGATGTTGGTGAGGTAATAAAGGACCTAGATACCCCGCAGTCTGTGAGGATGTGCTTGGATTTGTTTGATCTTGGAAATTACTATTACAAAATAGCCAACAGAATTGGTGAACAATGGGTGGAGGTAAAGTAATGAGTTTTGAAGTATTTGCAATTATCCTTATATTTATTATTGGTCTTGCAATTATTGATGATATAGATGATGGTATTAAGTAACAATTATTGGTTAGGAGCGATACAAATGGATAAAAATATTACAAACAATATAGGAGTTGAAACTTGTGTATGTTGTGGTGAAATCATCCCAGAAGGTAGACAAATGTGCCCAAGTTGTGAAAATGATACAAAATTAACGGAGGTAGACTATGGCAGAAGTGACTGTTGAATTTATAAAGGGCGACAAATATCTCACTTGGTATAGTGATGACTTTGCAACAATCCGACATATGAAGAAATTACAGGCCGAAAACCCTGCAGACGTGGTTGTTATGAATGAAGACGAAGATTCTATGTTGATTCATGTGCCAGTAAGTTGGTTCCGTGAGCCTAAGCCGAAAGCAAAGCGTGAAATGACCGAAGAGCAGCGTTTGGCGGCTGCAGAAAGAATGAGAAAGCTAGCAACGAAAAATATAGATAAATAATCTATAAAAATTGCTCTATTTTTTAAGACAAATGCTATCGAGTGTAATTTCATAGGCAAAATTTTCGTTTAAATTTGATTAATATTTATAGATAAATAATTAACTTTGTGGAGGTTGTTCATATGGAACATATTTTAGCACTTATAAATACTCGTATTGCTGCTGCAACAGATACTGACAATATGACAGAAAAGATTTTTATGGAATCTATTAAGAATGAAGCTGAGAGAATCATTAATCAGAGAGATAGTTATTTGAGTACATTAAAGATTGCTTTGGAAACAAATGATGTGTTAGTTAAGAAACTTGCTGGATATGAAGGGATTGATACAGATGAACAATAAAGAACTAATTGAACGCTATCCATTTTTGATGCCAAGGAATCGTTGGACTGGCAATATTCCAGAGGATTTTAATTATTCATATACAGAGCTTGATGCTTTGGAGGATGGTTGGAGAAAAGCTTTTGGTGAGAGAATGTGCGAAGAAATCCGTGAGGCTTTGATTGAGGATAATTATCTTGACAAATATAGAATTTCTCAGATTAAAGAAAAGTATGGCACTCTTCGCTGGTATGACTTTGGTGCTACTCAGAAGGTATACGACATAATTTCTAAATATGAATACATCTCTGGCTTTATTTGTCAATATTGTGGTAGTCCATATGCAAAAACTTTTAATGATGGATGGATTAGCACTATTTGTGAAAATTGTGCTAAAATTCCACACCTTGATTGGGTTGACGCTACAGACGATTGCAAGCCAATTAGAAAATCCTTAATTATTACAGGATATAGTAATGGTGAGCCATATACCAGAGAAATTCCAATTTGGGGTACTTGGTGTGCAATTATTGAAGATTATTTAAGTGGAAAGTATGGTGATAAGTGATGGTGTTTAGAGATTACAGAGGAAGATCTAGAGATGGCAATTGGGCGTATGGCTCCCTTGTGTTTATTGATGGATTTTGCACAATTTATGAGAATTCCAAAAGAACAACAAGTGTTATTCCAGACACGGTTGGTCAATGGAGCGGAGTGTATGACACGAATAAAGTTAAGGTATACGAGGGTGATATTATTAAGGACGGCAAGTATTTGTACATAGTAGAATTTGATGCACCATATTTTTGTGCCAGAGAAAATGGTGAGAATATCTCTTATTTGCTTACACTAAAGGAGAATATGCAAGTTGTTGGAAATATTTACGAAGACAGATGGATGCTAGATTTGGAGGTGTGATTGTGTATATATGTTTAGATTGCGGTGAAACTTTTGAAGAACCAAAGAGATATACAGAAACACACGGGTTAGACTCCCCTCCTTATGAAGAATGGAATGGATGTCCTTATTGTGGGGGAGCCTACTCTACTACTTATAAATGTGATGGGTGTGGAAAATGGATAGATGGAGAATTTGTCGAGATTCTTCCAAATCATGAGGTTTATTGTGACAAATGTTTTGATTTGAAGGATATAGAAGACTAAGTTTGGAGTGATGACTATTGGCAAAAGCACAAAAAACACAACAATTTATATATAAAATAAACTCAAGTTTGCTTAGACAAAATAATTGGGACTTAAAATTGTCTTTATCTGATGCAAGAAAAATTCCAGGTGTTGTTGTTTCTTTAGCTGATTCACAAATTTTGACATGGATTAATGAATTAAATGGTACAGAAGATTATGATAATAGTGCAAAGAAAATAAAAAATGAAATAAAAGATATAAAAAATAAACAAAATAGTAAAGAAAATAAGACAAAAATTTCAGAAAAGTATGCAGAGTTATATAATTTGCAGTTTAAAAAAGATTATTTGTGTCTAATTATAGATAAAAAATCTGATTATGATAGGGCAAATAAAGGGTTTAAGGTCAATGGGATAGCGTATAAAAGACTTATATGTACTACAAATGGAGTCAAGACATCTAGCGTTGTATATGCAGCAGATAGAGTTGTTGAATACAAAGGACAAAAGATAAATATTCATGATGAATTGAAAAAACGCATAGAAAATGGTAGAAATACTAGCATAAAACTCTCCCCTGCTAAATATGGAGCTTATGAATCACTTGCTGCAAGTGCTTCCATACCAGTTAGTTGGCCAAGATCTGAAAATAATAAAATTCCAGGTGGAATAATTGTCGTGAAAGATTGCATTGTTCATTTTAAGACTAACTTTATTGAAATAGATGATAGTGACCCAACATCAGAACCAAAGGTTACTGAAAAATATGACGCTGATTTTGAAAATAATATGTCGGATGGATGCTCTATGATGCTCCCCCACTTATCTAAAAGATGGAATGGAGAATTAAATGGAGATTCAGAACATACTATGAGTGGCTGTAATATGCGTTGTGCGTTTACAAAAGGTATGGCTCTTACTTTTGACTTTATAAGATTTGCAGAAGAAATTATTGGTGCCTCTGAAGAACACCCAGAAAAATATCTAATTGAAGATTATTGGGGACAAAAAAGAGACATTCGTGATGCTGATTTGATTTTAACTGAAAGTCAGCTTAAATTATGTGCTAGTTATACTTCTTGGGAAGATTATTATTGGAAGTGCCGTCAAAATAAGTATACATTGAGGGTTACTAAAACATCTGAAGAAGAAAATGATGATGTAAGGCAATTAAATTATCAATTTATTCAATCTTTGAACCTTACAAATGAAGATATAGATGAACTTGTTGCTCCAACAGTTAATGAAATTAAAGATATTATGGAGTTAGACCCAAGAAAAAGCGTAGCATATTTATGTGGAAAAGGATTGAATGAAAAAAATGTAATGTTTGCTGATAATATTGCAAAAGCACTTATGATAGATAAAATAGCTATAAATGACCCTTATATTCGTTCAAAAATTAAAAAAATGATAAATAGGCGTATAAAGGATGCCAAAATTGGTGTTTTAGATTTACATGGGAACTTTCAAATCCTTTCTGGTGATTTATATGCTCTCTGTGAGAGTATGTTTGGGTTAGAACCACATGGGATTTTAAAAGCTGGAGAAATTTACAGTAAGTACTGGTATGATGAGGGTGTAGATAGAGTTCTTTGTTTTAGAGCGCCAATGAGTAACGCCCATTCTATAGTTGCTCAGAATATATGTAAAAATAGAAAAGCTCTTGATTGGTTTCAATACATTGATACTTGTATAGTAGTAAATGGTTGGGATACAATGCCGGCAGCATTAAATGGTTTTGATTTCGATGGAGATCTCTTATTCACTACTAATAATGCTCCATTAATGCGTAGACAAACAAACCTTCCTGCTTTGAACTGTATACAGACTAAGGCACCAAAAAAGATTGTTACTGATGTTGATGTAGTTGCCTCTAATAAGGCTGGATTTGGTAGTAAAATTGGTTCTATAACTAATAAGATTACTGCCATGACCAGTTTAATGGCGAACTACGAAATTGGTAGTGAAGAATATAAAGTTCTTAAATATAGAACACAGTGTGGCCAAGCATTACAACAGCGTGAAATAGATAAGGCAAAAGGTATTTTACCGATTCCGATGCCAAAAGAATGGTATCAGTATGGAGCAAATGTTATAAAACCAGAAGATTCTGATGAAATTCAGGCAAAAAAGCAGTTCAATCAGACAATTTGTGCAAATAAAAAGCCATATTTCTTTATGTATAATTACGATACGGAAAGAATTAATTATCAGAAGTTTATTGAAGAAGTAAACTCGAAATCAATCAGTTTATATGGATATTCATTTGAAGATATGATGAAAATGGAAAATTTAGGTGAAGAAGCAGAAAGATTTGTAAAATATTGTGCAATGAAATGCCCTATTGATATGTCTCCTTCTACTATGAATCGTATTTGCTGGAAGATAGAAAGTGAATTTAATGAAAATTTTTCTTGTGAAGATGTTGAATTTGATTATAGGATTTATAAATCAGAAAATGATATAAAGAGAACTTCATATTTTGAAATTAAATCTTTGTGTGAACATTATTTAATAGACTTGAAGAATTTAAACAGTAGAAAAGTCAACAACGAAGAAGAGCGAAAATTACTTTTAGAAGATAAAAATAGACTTCTTGAAGTTCTTATAGAAGATATAAGTTCTATTTGTTCTAATCAAGAATCTCTTTGTGATATTCTTTTAGATATTTGTTACACTGGAAAAATGAGCAAAAGTATCGTTTGGGATGTTTGTGGTAATCAAATTATTGAAAATATGTTGAAAAAACATAATAATATGCTTACTTATCCAGAAAAATGCTCAGAAGCTGAATTTTCTTGTTGTGGTACGAAATTCTTTAACAAAACTATTAAAATTGGAGGTGAGAAGGCTAATGAGGTTTAATTTCAATGAAAAAAGTAAGATTTATAGCATCGTAGAAGACGGAGATGTTAATGGTTTAACTATAAATAAAGCAATTTGGAATGCTGCAATTTATTATACTCATCTAAATCCAGTTGATAAAAAAGATGTTTTTTGGAAGATTGTTGAGTTCATGAATAAAAATTATAGTGATTTTATGTATCAAGGTTATGTGTCTGTTATCAATAGAGATATAAATAAGGCTTATAAATATAAAATTAAAGACGTAAGTTCTATTAATATTACAAAGAAAGAAATGGATAAAATTATGTCTTTAAATGATATAAGAAAAGAGAAAATTGCGTTTGTTATTTTAGCGTTGGCAAAATATCAAAATGCAGAAAGTCAAAGAGATAATGATACATTTTATGCGAAGACTTCTGAGATATTTAAGTTTGCAAGAGTTGTTATTCCTGCAAAAGAAAGAAACTTATATTTTGGGTTTGCATATCAAGAGGGTGTGCTTAAGCAGAATTTTAGTATAGGATATAATGCCCTGACTGCTGCCTTCGTAGATCATGAGGAAGACGAGATTGTTCTTACTCTTGACGAATATGATTATTTAGAACTTGCGTATGTGTATTTGAATTATAAGAACGGTGGGTATAAAAGATGTAAAGAATGTGGAAGATGGTTTAGGGCAAAAAATAATGCTTTGCAATATTGTTGTATGCACAGGGATGATCGTGAATCGGTAATTGAAAGAGAGATAGAATGTGTTGAATGTGGGAAAATATTTAAAGTTCCGTCTTCTAACACTAGAAGTTGTAGATGTAAAGAATGTCAATATCAAGCTACTTTATCAAAATATGCTAAATATAATGCGAAGAGGAATGCGTAGTTTACCACCGACCATTTTAAACGAACAATACAAAATTAATGCGAAAACACAAGGTATTTCCTTGTGTTTTTTGCTCTTTAGCAAGATAAAGTGGAACAAAATAGTAATGATATAAGAATATTGCTTATATTTTTATACAAATAAATTACAAACAAATGGAGGTACAAAAATATGGAAAATCTAGCCGTTGTAATTCCTAACAATGCAGCAAATTTACAACTACCAGACCCGATGCTTCGTGACTACTATAGAGATGAAGAGCAAAGAATATATTGGGTAGATGGCGAAATTGACTCTTCCCTACTCGACTTAGTGAAGATGATTATGCATTGTAACAAAGAGGATAAAGACAAGCCTGTTGAAGAAAGAATGCCAATCAAGGTGTTTATTGATTCCCCTGGTGGTGATGTGCAGGCTCTGTATACAACAATTAAGGCAATTGAGATTAGTAAAACACCAGTTTATACAATTAATTATTGTGGTGCTTATAGTGCTGCCGCAATTCTATTGACTGCTGGACACAAGCGTTTTGCTCTTCCTGGGACAAGCGCAATGTTCCATCGTGGTTCTTGTTATTATGGTGGAGAGCAAAGTGTTGTTGAATCTATGAAGAAATACTTTGACACATTAGATAAGAAGGTTGATGAATTCTTATTTTCTCATACGAGTATCGACCAGAAGGTCTATAAGAGAAAAGCTTCTTCGGATTTGTATATGGATGAGAATGAGTGTTTAAAGAATAGCGTTATTGATAGTATTATATCTGACTTTGAAGAAATTATGTAACTAGGAGGATCCATATGGTAGCAAAAAAGAGAGCCGTTACAAATGAATATGGAGAAGCACCAAAGAATATTGATGACAAGCCATTTTACAGTCTTGAATTGGATGTAGACCAGAAAAAGTTTGTAAATGCTATTTTAAATCCAGATAATACAATTGTTTTCTGTAATGCAAAAGCTGGAACTGGAAAGACCACTCTAGCAATGGGGACGGCAAATATTCTTGTGCAACACGGAGAATACGATGGCATTGTTTATATTTGCAGTAGTTATGGTGAGCATAAACAAGGATTTCTACCAGGAAGTATTACGGAGAAGTCAGAAGTGTACTTCGAACCTGCATATCAAGCTATGATTGAATGTAATATGAACCCTAATGTATGTGTTGACAATGATTCTATGGTGAATCAAAAATATGGAGAAGCTTATGTTACTCTACTTACACATACATTTTTAAGAGGAACTAATTTGAAGAAAAAGGTAATTATACTCGATGAGGCTCAAAACTATACTGTTGCAGACTTAAAGAAGACATTAACACGCTGTTCTGATGATTGTAAGGTTATAGTTGTTGGTCATGATAAACAGTGTGACCTTAAAGATAAAAACACTACTGGATTTATGAAATATATTGACCATTTTAGAGGTCATGAAAATTGTGAAATATGTGAATTGACAATAAATCATCGTGGATGGTTAAGTCAGTTTGCAGATGAATTAGAAGAATAATAGGAGGAACAAATTATGGCAAGTAGTATTACTAAGAAGTACACAATAAATGCAAAGGGTATTCTTCATATTGATGGAGAATATATCGGAATTGAAAATACTGATACAGGAGAGATGTTTTCTTTACCAGAGTTAGCTGCTGATTTTGCAGATAAGACTGTTAAGTTTAGCCTAACCTATGATGAGGATTACGGCTCCGATGAGTAAGGGGTTGGCTAACGTGAAAAGAATACTTAAAAAGAAGGATATTGCCAATGAATTAGCTAAGAGATGTGATTTTTATAAATATTCAATGGAAGCTGTCGTTGATGCCCTAGAAGATATAATTGTTGAAAATATGGGTGAGGCAACCTTTGATGAAAATTCAGAAATACAATTAGCAAAAGGTCTTACAATAGGTGCTCGTAGAGTACCAGAACGTGAAGTTAGAGATCCTAGAAATCAAGATAAAGTAATGACGCCTGAAAAGGTAATACCATTCGCAAGGTTTACGTATACATTTAGACAAAAAATTAACGAGTGAGGTACAAAATATGGAGTATAAGAAATTAAGCGAAGAAAATGAAGAGCAGCTAATTATGAGAATTTGCTCAATGAAAGATGCAAATGGATGGACTTGGCAAGATATTGCGGATATTTTAAATAAAGAACTTGGATATGAATATGGTGAAAGTGCATATCGTAAAAAGTTCCAGTCTTTTAATAAGATGATGGAAGCTAATGAGAATACATTTTTTACAGAGGATGAATATCTAAAAAAGATTGAAGCTCAAAAGATGGATTTGGCAAAAGAGCGTCAGAAGTTATATGCCACCAAGGTTGAAATGCAGCGTGTAATTCGTCAGAGTAGTCGTTTTGAGTTATTCTATGAAAATGTGCGTGATGCAATTAAAACTCTGCCAATGCCAAGTGTAAAGTATAATGCAGAAAAAAGATATTCATTTGGTAAGGAGCATTTGTTAACAATTGCAGATATTCATTGTGGCGCACAGTTTGAACTCCCCACAAATAGTTATTCTATTAAGGAATGTGAACGCAGATTTGGTGTTCTTTTAAATGAAGTGGCAGATTATGTGCAGAGGAATGGTGTAAATAAACTGAATGTTGTATCCTTATCGGATGATATTCAGGGTATTCTTCGTGTGAGTGATTTACAGCTCAATGAAACTTCTGTTGTTGAGGCAACTGTGATTGTTTCAAGATTGATTGCAAGTTTTCTGAATGAGCTATCGGCATTTTGTAAGATTGAATATTATCATGTGCCTAATTCAAATCACACACAAACTAGACCAATTGGCACTAAAGCTGGTGAGTTAGCTACGGAAGACCTTGAGTATATTATCGGCAACTATATTACGGATATGCTTAAGAATAATAACCGTATTAATATACATACCAATTTTGGGCATGATTATATTGAGATTCCAATTTTTGATTACAACATTATTGCCTTACATGGGCATACTGTTAGAAATTATGAAACGGCACTTAAAGATCTTAGTGCTCTTCATAGAAAGATGTATGACTTTGTAATTGTTGGTCATATGCATAATGCAAAACAGATTTCTGGAAATGAAAACGGAAATTATGACACAGAAGTTTTAATGTGTCCAAGCTTTCAAGGCACTGACCCATTCGCTTTTAATAAGCTAGGTAAGAGTGCCAAGGCTGCTTGTAAGATGTTTATTTTTGACCCAGTATATGGGTGTACTGGTACTGAAAAATTTATTTTAAATTAAACAATACAAAATTAAGGAGAATGAAAACAATGGAAGAAAAGAAAGCAAAGTTAATTTTTAACATGGGAGTAGCAAGATCTCTACTAAAGAAGGGCGCAAAGGTAATTGATGTAAAGCCCGACAGAGACAATCACGATAAGACCATTGTAGTCTTTGAGCGTGATGATGTATTTGAGAAGGCTTTTGCCGAGCTAAACGAAGAGCTAAAGGCAAAGGATAACGCCGAGGATAAGTAATTACATATTTTATAAAATTCTAAAAGAAGGGAGGGAGAGTGGTTATGGCTGCAAAAAGTCCAGGAAGAAGAACTGTAAAGAAAGAAGCAGAGCCTAAGTATCTTTGCCCATATTGTAATAAAGAGAAAAAGGCTTCGGAGTTTTATATGTCCTCTGACCCACTAGTTATGACTGGCAAAACTACTATGTGCAAAGAGTGTGCCGAGAAGATAGCTAGAAATTGGGATGGAAGAACTGGTGAATTTGGAGATTGTACTAAGGCATCTGTGCAAGAAGCACTCGAACGTTTAGATAAGCCATACTTTGATAAGCTTTGGGATGCGAGTTATTTTGAATATATTAATGACAAAAATCCAAAGAAGCGTAGCAATATATGGGCATCTTATATAAAAAATATTGGATTGCCGCAATATAAAACACTTCGTTGGAGAGATGGTGACTTATTTACAAGTTATAAAGAAACTGCGTTAAAGCAGGCCCAACAAGAAATTGGAACTGCATCTGAAGATGAGATTGCTAAAGGTCAAGAGGTTAATGAAGAGTATGAGAAGAATCGCTCGGATGTCATTAGATTGCTTGGTTATGACCCATTTGCAAAAGAACAAGAAGAAGATAAACCACTACTCTACTCTCAATTAATTGGTTATTTAGATACAAGTGGAGAAAATGATGACATGATGCGTACATCATCTGCAATTACTATTGTAAGAGGATTTTTGCAACAGTCAAAACTTGATGATATGATTGCGAAAGCTATGTCTTCTCCAAATGTTTCTAATAAATCTGGAGAAATTAAAACATATCTTGATTCTAAGCAAAAAGTTGCATCAACCGTGTCTCAGCTTGCAGAACAGTCATGTTTAAGCTTGAAGCACAATAAGAGTGCCTCTAAGGGTGAAAATACATGGACTGGAAAGATAAAGAAGTTAAAAGAACTCAATCTTAGAGAGGCAGAGGTTAATGGGTTTGATATAGGTACATGTAGAGGAATGCAACAAGTACTAGAGATGAGTGATGCATCAATTATGAAGCAGCTTAATCTTGATGAATCAGAGTGGTCTGATATGGTTGCAGAACAAAGACAAAAACTTATTGAACTACAAAATAATCTTGATGTGTATAAAGAAATTAATAGGTTATTATTAAGAGAAAATATTGACTTAAGAGATACACTGAATGATGCTGGAATGCTTGATGAATCAAATCTTCAAAATTTAAAAGAATTATTCTCACCATTTGGAGATACAGAATCTGATGTGGATGGTGAAGAAGATGAATGATGTATCTAAATATAAATTTAAAATTTTAAATTCAATTGACGATGCGGATTTATCCACATTATTTGATGATGAATATACAATATATTGCAAACCAGGAATATATGCAATGTCTTCTAGAAAACTAGAAAGACTCATTGAAATTTCAAAAATTCAAAAATATTATCAGTGTAATCCAGTTAGATTTATAGATGATTTTTTCTCTATAGAACTACTTGATGCACAAGCATATATTGTTCAAAGGACATGGAATTGCCCAAATGTATTAGTTTTAGCTAGTCGTGGTTTTGGTAAGAGCACAATTATAGATTTAATATTAATGTCAAAAGACATGTTGTTTTGTAATGTGTGGTCATATATAGCTTCTGGTTCTGGTTCTCAGGCAGAAGAAACATTTACAAAACTTGAGCAGATTGCAAATGATAATATTGATGAAATGCGTGGTTCTACTGGCTATATATTTAAAAATGAAGTAGAAATTAATAATGCTGCTGGTGATGGATTTAGTCATGGTAGTAATGGATTTAAATATTCTTTATATAATGGATCATTTACACAAACTCTTAATAGTAATATTGACCGTAAGAGAGGTAAGCGTGGTTCTGTAATTTTCGACGAGTGTGGCTTCTTGTCTGCTGAAATGCTTAAAGTATACGGTGCTTTTGCCGCTGTTAATAAAAACTTTGCATCTGGTAAAGATAGAGATGGGCACTCTATAGACCCGGTAAGATTAAAAACATTTGCAATTAATCTACCAAACCAAAAATTTTATATTAGTTCTGCATCTGATACTGATACAGAATTTTATAGATTGTATAGAGAATTTAGTAAAAAGCAATTAATGGGTGATCGAAATTATTGTGTAATACAAGTAGATTGTGAAGTTGTTTTAAAACCAACAATTAGAGGAGAAGTTGTTAATGCTCTATTAACACGAGATACCATAGAAACTGAAATGAGGACTAACCCTGAAAAGGCACGTCGTGAGTACTATTGTGAATTTACGACAGACGCTGGATTGAACGCCATTATTAGACGTGGAGTTATTGCTCGTAATAGTGAGACTCGTGTTCCTTTACTATATAATGATACCAATAAAAAGAAATTTATTTTAGCATATGACCCAGCAAGACAGAGGGATAATAGTGTAATTCTTGTAATGGAATTGTATGTTGATGAACATGGTGATTACAAAGGGCGTATTGTAAATTGTGTAAACCTACTTGATATTGGTAAGAAGCGCAAGAGTCCAATGCAAACACCAGACCAAATTAAATATTTAAAAGAGCTTATACTTGCTTATAATGGAGACGCACCAGATTATGAAAACATAGAGGCTATTTTAGTTGACGCAGGCGCGGGTGGTGGTGGACAACTTATCAGTGACTATCTTATGGAAGATTGGATTGATGATAAAGGAAATCAACATAGAGGGCTTATTGATAAAGAATATAATGCTGATTATGTTGGGAAATTTCCGAATGCTATTAACAAACTAAGACTACTTCCACCAGCTCAGTATAAGTCAATCATTTATGAAGCTCTAATTGAAATGATGAATTTGGATTGTATTAGTTTTACGTCTGATTATGATAATAAGGGCTATCTAACTCTATTTGAAGTTGATGATAAATTATATAATTCAGAAAGAAAAAAGATATCTGAGGAACTACAAAACCAGAAAGTGTCAGAAGCAGAGTTTAATAAGAAGCTAGAAGAAGAGCTGAAGAAGTCTTCGTGTATCAAAACAAAAATTGTTCGTCTTGATCCATATCAAGAAATAGCACTTAAAAATATAGACGCTATGAAGGAAGAAATGGTAAATATGGTACGTAAAAAGAGAGAATCTGGAAAGGACTCCTTTGAACTAATACCAGAGAAAGCAAACAAGTTACATGATGACCGATCTTATTGTATGGCACTTTGTGCGTGGTTTCTATCAGAAAAGCGTGCAGAACATATTCGTAATAAGAAACGTACTTTAGATTATAGCCTTATAGATATGTTTAAAACAACAAAGGCAAAACCTATAGATAAAATATTTGGATAGAAGGGATGGTGAAAAATATCTATGGCAGAAAAAACTACTCAAGAGAAGATAGAGTATTTATCAAAACAAGAACAGCAAAGAAATGCATTTGCACAGCTTAAGGACGCTTTACAGTTAATTAATCTTGAAAAAAATAAAACCCTTACATCTTCTACATATAGTAAAGAAAATCTTAGAACATATTTGAGGTCCCCTTCTACCGAAACAAACCAAAAGAACTTAAGGAAGCTAAGTGATTATTTATATAATATTTCTCATATTTATCGCAGAATGATAAATTATAAGGCAGAGCAGATAACATGTAAATCTTGGACTGCATATCCATTAGTTAATACCTCTGAGGAAAATGATGTGGAAAAAATTAAGCAGGATTATGACAAGATTACTCATATTGTAACGAATATGCGTATGGAAACACAAATTCTAAAATTAATGCTTAGAGCATGGAAACATGATGTTGCTTATGGGTATATTTATGGAGACCCAGAAAAGGATGGTACTTTTTATATTCATCCATTAGACCCAGATTATTGTCGTGTTTATAGTTCTTCTTTTGAACATGGTGTTTTAGGCATTGCCTATAACATGAGTTATTTTAGAACTTATCAAGATGATTTGGAGTATTTTGATAAAGAATTCCAAAAACTATATAGACAATATGAGTCTGACAATATTCCTTGGAAGGAACTTCCTATAGAAAAAACAATTTGTATAAAAATTAATATAGATAATTTAGATTATCCTTTAGTGCCATTTAGTGGTCTACTAGAGGATATTATTAATTTAGAGGACTTGCAGGCTGTTCAGAATATTACGGATGAACTTGATGCTTATAAGTTGATATGGGCAAAAATACCAACAATTTCTGGTTCAAAAGAGCCAGATGATTTTGCGATAGATTTACAATTAGCAAATGACTTCTATAAGAAACTTGCGGATCTTATTCCTGGTCTTGTAAACATTGCAATGTCTCCTATGGATTTGAATGTTATAGATTTCAAATCTAATGTGGCAGCAGAAGACACTACAACTCTTAATAAGGCATATCAACAGCTTATTGAAGCTAACGGATCTATTGTACTGAATTCTAATAGAATAACCAACAGCGAAAGTTTTAAGAAGGCTATGATGGTTGAATGCATTGACGCTATGAAACCAACAGAGCAAATCAATGCTTGGCTTAATCTATATTTAAAAAATAATTTTGGTATTGAAAATTGGGTCGTTGAGTATAGCGATGTATCTCCTTATTTTGTAGAAGATAAATTAGCCACATTAAAAGAGGCTGCTGGTTATGGACTTCCTGTCAAATTAGAATATGCTTCTTTACTTAAGCTTCATCCTACAAAAGAGCGTGGTATGGCGTTTGTCGAAGATATGCTTGGTTTAGGAGATACAGAATGGATTCATCCTTTAATAAGTTCTAATACACAATCTTCTGACCCATCTAATGATGGAAGTCAGGGAGCACCTACAAAAGATGAGACAGAAATTGGTGCAGACGGTGTTGCGACAAGAGACAAGAAGTAATTTAAGGGAGGTAGCATAATGAAGTCAGAAAAGTTTATTGTAACAAAAGATGCAGAAGTGGCAAAAATATTGGCTACTACTTTTAAACAAATTGGTGCGACAAATGATTCGTGGGTGTTTATAAATATGCCTACGAATTTTAATTTTGCAGAGTTTGGCAAAAAGATTGCATTTACAAATATTTTATGTCTGTAATCTCCTTTTTGGAGTTTATAGTTTAATCTGCAAGAAAGGAGGAAAATGCATGCATAAAATTTTAACACTTGATAATCTATATCAATTTTTTGTTGAGCAGAACAAGTCTGTTAATTTTAGCTCAAAGGAAAAAGGAAGCCCAATCGTTGTTTCTACACCAGCAAATTTTGAAATGTCAGACAATGATATGCCTGGGATGCTTAAATTAAAATTTAAGGTTTGTCACACAGAAACAAATAGAAACGGTTCCCATATTTCAAAAGAGAATATGGAGGCCGCTATGCCAACTTTAAAGTATAGACCAGTATTGGCATACATTCATCAACTGAGTGATGGCACATATGATTTTTATGCCCACAATATGGAGATTGAAGAAGATGAGAACGGTGATGACAAGATAGTTTATACGGAGAAACAAGTTGGTTGTTTTACTGCTGATGATCCTTATCTTGAATATGATGAAGAAAATGATAAGACATATGTTAATGCATATGCTGTCATTCCAGAGGAATATACAGAGGCTGCGAACATTATTCGTAGGAAGAATGGAACCAAGGTAAGCTGTGAATTAGTCATTGACGAACTTTCTTATAATGCCAAAGAAAAATATCTTGATTTAACATCATTTTATTTTGGTGGGTGTACTTTATTGGGCTGTGATGAAGATGGTAATCCAATAGGCGAAGGAATGCTTGGTGCAAGAGCTGATATTGCAGATTTCTGTCACGAGAAGCCTGTTTTTGATTATCAAGAAAAGCTGGTTGAAATGTTAGATAGGTTAAATAATACTTTATCTAATTTCAATAAAAACAATACAGAGGAAGGAGTGAGAGAAGAAATGAATCATTTTGATGAACTTCTAGAAAAGTATGGATTTGCCAAGGAAGATTTAGATTTTGATTATGAGAATATGAATGATGAAGAGTTAGACGCTGCTTTTGAAGAGTTTAAGAATAAGTTTGATGACGAAGGTAAAGATAGTTCCGAGTCTAATGAAGATGTGGAAGCTACTGGCACTAGTGAAAATTTTGTAAAGAATTTTAAAATTGAAGTTTCTCACGAGGACATCAGATATGCGCTATATAATCTAATTGCAGAATATGATGAAATGGACGGAGATTGGTATGGCATCTATTCTGTTTACGATGATTATTTCGTGATGCAGGGTTGGTGCAATGGCAAATTCTATAAGCAGAGTTATTCTATTGACGGAGAAAATATATCCCTCGAAGGTGAGCGTACTGAACTATTCCAGATGTTGTTAACAGAATCTGAGAAGATTGCTGTAGACAAGCTGCGTAGTGATTATGCTGAGCTTGAAACTAAGTATAATGAACTTAAGACATTTAAAGACAATTATGATGCCGCAGAAGCCAAGGCTAAGAAGGATGAGGTTTTTGCAAATGAGGCTTATGAGGAAATTCGTGAGTCTGATGAATTTAAGGCACTCGTAAGTGATGCAGATAAGTATTCTGTTGAAGAGCTTCAGGATAAGTGTGATTTACTTTATGCTGCTCATGAAAAGGCTAAGTTTAGAGCTTTCTCTGCCGAAAATGGCTCTAGTAAGCCAGCCGCTATGAAGTTTAGTGTCAAAACTACTGATGAGGCGAATAAAAAGCCTTATGGTGATTTATTTAATTGAGGTACTAAAAAATATGGAGAATAGTATGGATTGTAAATATTTTTATTGTTATAGCTGTAATTTAAAAAATTTTTTTTGTGATAATGGCTTAAAGTATATAACTCGTTCTATTCATGAAAAAACAAATAAACCATTTTGGGTTTTTGAAAGTAGTTCAAAAGTTGATGAACTACTTGAAAAATGGAGGCTAAATAAGTCTTAAATAGTTTGGATTTTATAGTTTGGAGGATTATTTATGAGAAATATAAAACGAGATTTATGGGAGACCCGACCAGACTTAGCAAAAATGTTATTAAATCCTAGTGAGGGATATAAATATGCACAATTTTCAAATGTAAAGGTTAATTTTGTTTGTCCAAATTGTGGTCATATTTTTTCAAAGCGTTTGGATCATGCATCGTCAATAGGGTTATCTTGTCCGATTTGTAGTGATAATATTAGTTATGCTAATAAATTTATGAGATGTTTATTAATGCAATTAAATGTTGATTTTATTCCAGAATTTATGTTTGACGGTTATAAATATAAATATGATTTTTATATAGAAGAGCATAATATGATAATAGAAATGAATGGTGGGCAGCATTATAAAGACACTAATTATTTTAGAAAGTCTGTTAAAGAAGAACAAGAGAACGATTTAATAAAAGAAAACATAGCTAAAGAATTTGGTATAAATAATTATATATCAATAAATTGTAGCAATTCAACTATTGATTTTATTTCCAATAATATTTTATTATCAAATCTATCATTATTTTATGATATGGATAATATTGACTGGATTGATTGTGGCAGATTTGCTAGTTCTTCTTTTGTGTCTAAGGTTGCTGATTTATATAATATAGGAATGACAACAGATGAAATTAGTTCTTATATTAAAGTTAGTAATACTAGTGTTGTTAAATGGCTACATATTGGTACGGAATTAAATTTATGCGAGTATGATACTACTAAGTCTAGGATTAATGGTCAAAAACACAGATTTAAAATGGTAAATCAATATGATTGTAATAAAAATTTTGTTGCAACATTTATTTCTGTAATGGATGCTTCTAGGAAGACGAATATTAATTCTGGAGGAATTAGTAATGCTTGCAATAAAAAATGTGTAACTTCTGGAGGGTATTATTGGTTTTTTGCGGATGATATAGGTCAATTTGATAAATCACGTATTATAAAATCATAACAATATAAAATTAATGGTTATTTAATCATTAAAATATTTATTATTAAAAAAATAGGAGGAATATATTATGGCTCAGGATTTAAACGCACGTCATTGGGTTGCAGAAATCAGCCGTGTAAGTGCTGTGTATGGTGATGGTCATATTCTATCTGGCAAGATGGATAAAGACAGAGATAATGGTGAACTAGTTACTGTTGGTAATTATGTTGAGGGTGAATACTACAATGTATCTGACTTTGCTGGTGATTTTAGCGCCAAGGTTATTGAGATTGTTTATAACAGCAATCTAACGATGGTTCGTTTTGAACTACAGTCTGATTGTGATGCCTACTTCGTTCACAATCCAGAATTAATGGAGAACGATTTCCTAAAGATTTATCAGGAGAGATTCAATTATTACAATGCTAAGGATAGTCGTGTAAGAATGTATCCTATGAAGAAGCATGATGTATTTACTGTTTCTGTTGATGCGTTTGGTGGTACTGTTCCTACTGTTGGTCAGAGTGTGACTTGGGCACAAGCTACTGGTTATACTGCTGCGTAATTGAGTTTTAAGAAAGGAGGATACATATTATGAATAAATTTATGAGATTTGATGTTACTGCTAAGAATGCATTTGATAATGATGAAGTTAAGTATGCTAATTTTGAGAAGCTACTTGTAGATGCTGCTCGTAAGCAGGTTCAGGAGTATTCCGCTGAGCAGGCTAATGCTAAGATTGTTGAGAAGTTCCGTGAGGCTCTAGGTATTGATAAGGATGCTCGTGCCCCTCAAGTAAGACGTGCTATTCGTGCTAATCAGGCCCTAGTTTTCACCATCATTGAGGAAACTGTTGAAGAGATGATTCGTACTGGTTGGGATAGCAATCCATTCTTTATGGATTATGCCGAAATTAAAAACCTAGCTCTTGGTGATACCAATGACTTCTATGTTGAAGACGATTCTATTCTAAGTGTTTCCAAGATTTCTGGCAATCATCATAACATGATTAGACAGAGACTAGGTGCCGGCAGACACTTTGCTGTTACCACTGAGTGGTTCGGTTTAAAGATTTATACCGACTTTGAAAGAGTTCTAACTGGTGCTGAGGATTGGGCTTCTTTCATTCTAAAGATTGCTGATGCTGTAAACCGCTACATCTACGACGCTGTTTATGCCGCTCTAAAGGGTGCTAGTGAAAAGCTAGGTGCTAACTGGGTTAAGACTGGTGCTCTAGATACCTCCAACAAGGCTACTCTAGTCAAGCTGTGCCAGGATATCGAGATGGCTACTGGTTCCGAGGTAGTTATTTTCGGTACTCGTTCTGCCCTATCTTCTCTATCTGCTATGGCCGACGTTAACTGGATGCCTGATACTGTAAAGAATGAGTATTATCAGAATGGTGGTCTACTAGGTCTATGGGAAGGCTTCAGAGTTGCCGAAATCGGTCAGGGTCTAAAGAGAGGCGCCGCTATTAATAGTGCTACTGTTGATTATCAGGTTGATAGTAATCAGCTATACATCGTTCCTGTAAGCTCTACCAATAAGTTTATCAAGATTGTAAACGAGGGCGACGCTCAGATTAGTCAAGTTTCCGACAAGGATGCTAACAGAGATATGAGCTATGAATATGAGTACATGTTCAAGATGGGCATTTCTGTCATCTTCAACAGTGTATTCGGCTTCTGGAAGGTTGCCTAATTTAAAATAATTATAAGGATAAAAGGAGATTATATTATGGCTAATGCAAAAAAAAGTACTACCGCCAAGGATACTGATGTTAAGACTGTTGTAGAAGAAGTCGTAAAGGAAGAACCAAAGAAGGTGGCAAAACCAAAGCATAGTCCAGACGAACTTATTGCTTGTCGTAGTGTAACGTTTGGAGAACTACTTATTATTGGGCCTAAAACTAAGCTAGTTTATAGTTGGGCAAACGAAGGTGATATTAGAGAGGTTGAATATCAAGACCTAATGTCTTTAAAGGCACTTCGTCATAGGTATCTTTTTGATCCATTTATTATCATCGAAGATGAAGCACTTCGTGAAGAATGGAAAGCCGATCTTGATCCTGTTTACAACAAACTAGAAGAAGTTAGCCTAAATGGAATTTTTGATTTACCTCAGAGACAGTTTGTGGCCAAGTTAAAGCAGCTACCTCCTAGTGTAAAGTCTTCTATTCAAAATATGGCTTATTCTATGATTCAGAATAAAACTTTATATGATTTACGCAAGATTGATGCGATGGATGAAATTCTTGGTACTGAATTAAAAATGATGATTTAATGATAGGAGGTACTTAAATGGCAACCTCTTATGAAGAAATTTACAATTTGGCCTCCAATAAAATTACGGATCCAGAGATAGCACTTTTATCACAAGAAGATATAGAGGAATTATTTTATGGATATCTTATAAGTGCAATCCCCAAGTTTCGTAAATGTAAGAATGATTTATCTAATCGTGATGATGAATTAAGACAGTTTAATGTTGACTTATTAGATGTGGAGAAAGAAATTCTTGCAATATTGGTAGCTAGAGAGTGGCTACAGCCACAACTATATTCTGCTCTTTTGACGAAGCAGGTTTTCTCAGATAAAGAACAGAAGCATTATTCTCAGGCATCCCACATATCAGAGCTTCGTGCTCTAGATGAAACTTTGAAAATTGAGGCACAAAAGTTAAGCCGTGATTATACTTATGGCAACTCAGAGTATTTGGGGTGATAATATGAACGCTTATAATAACATTCCTACATCTCAAATAGAGGCACAAAAGCGTTATTTATATGGCGCAATTATTTCAACACTTTATGAAAAAGAGGACAATAGCCCTTTTTTAGATGCTCATATTCAAAGTTTAATAAATCAAATAAGTGGTTCAAATCGCTTATTTAATTATCAGCCAGAAATATTAACTATTATTAGTTGTCTTGAAACGGCACGTGCGAATCCTAATCAGTTCCGCAAAGCTATTCTTGATGCAGCTAACTTGGTTAATATTTTGAAGGGCGGTGAATGTGATGCTTGATAGTTTTAAAGCTCGTATGAGTCGAGTTGGAGAAACTCAAAGTGCTGCTTATTTGCATAATGCAGATATGATAATTGACAATACATTTAAACGTGATCCAGCCTATCGTGAAGTTTTTGTGACACACAAACCAAGTGAGATTGAAAATAAGAGGATGGATGCAAAGTTTATTATTGATACACGTAGAAGTATTTCTGGAGATGAAGAAGTATATAAACTTATGTTTAGACCTCATGTGAAAATTCCTATTGGTTCATATGTTGATGTGCCAGATGATACTGGTACATTACAAAGATGGCTTGTTATTATCAATGATAATCAGCCACAATTTCCAATGTATTATATTTTAAAATGTAATTGGATATTAAAGTGGGTATATGAAGGTAAGGTATATAAATGTGAATGCGTACAGAGAACACAATCTTCGTACAACAGTGGGTTATGGACCGATTACATGTTCACAAGTGTGGAAGACCAAACAATTATGTGGCTTCCAACTACACCTTATACTCAAACACTTAGTTATAATCAACGTGTGTTAATCAATGATGTTGGAAGACGAGTTCCAATTGTGTGGGAGTTATCTAAGGTGTTAGATACAATACCAATAGGCATTACACGTTTGACATTTAAGCAAGTTCAGGCAGACCTTCATGCAGACTGTTCTAAATATGGACTTGCAAACTTCTGTCCATATCAAGGAGAATGTGATATATGTAAACTTGCAGAACCAACATATATTGATGCTGGGTTAGATATCAAGACCGAAGAAATTCGTCTTGGTAAGATTACATACAATGGCAAAGATTCTTCTATTCGTGTTGGTGGTAGCGTCAAGACATTGACGGCGATGTTTTTAGATTCAAATTCTAATGAATATGTGTCTAAGTCAGTTGATTGGCATATGTCTTTTGTAGACGGCAACAATGTTTTGTGCTCAGTTGATATTACTAACGAGTCAAAGCCTGGGGATATTGTGTGTAATGGTTCTGATGGCAAAGAGATTTTTAAGATTAATGTTTCCAGAAATGGTGACTCACTTAAGGTTAAATGTCTGCCATTGTATTCTATGGTTGGAAAGACGATTGTTGTGTCTGCTTTAGGCACAGAAAAGTTAAAGATGGAGGTGGTTAGTTAATGATTAGAGATATACAAAAAATTGATGACGATGTATCTGCAATGAAAAGAATAATTCGGCAAAAACTTACATCGGATCCTGACATCATCGAAGTATTAAATAACCACGAATTAGACCCATCAAGTCCTGATGATTATTTAAATAATAATATTTTTGCTTATATTCGTGTCCCTGGCACACAGGATATTGCTAAAAACTTTATTTGTTTTAGCGTTGATGATATGGAAGACCATCGTTACAATTCTGTAATGAAGATTCAATATGTCCAATTTGTTGTGTTTTGTCATGCGGATGATATTAAAACGCCGTATGGAATTGAACGACACGATTTACTAGGATATTTGATAAGAGATATCTTTGGATGGTCTAATATGTTTGGGATGCAGTCAAAACTTATTTATAACAAAGAAAGCGTTACGGACACAAATTATTCTTGTCGTACATTAAAATTTGAGCTTACTAAAACCAATTCCTTGAATAATGCTGTAACGAGGAATAAGTATGAGTGATATGTTTGAAGTAGATCAGCTCCAATTATATTTTGGAGATGATTATGTTATAAACGATAAGTTGAAGATTAAACAGCCAACAATTGGGGAAATTGTTGATTTTGGTGAAGCACAGTATTTTAGTGTTGTACATACTATAACCGCCATTCCGTCTGATATGAAATCTCAATTATGGGATTTAGGTTTGGACTGGACAGAGCTAGATGACTTTGAGTTGTTTATTATGTTAGCAACAACACTGTCAACAGATAAAACAAGATTGCTATTCGGTGATTTGGATTTTACAAAGTTAAAACCATATAGAAACCGTGAGAATGGTGATATTGTATTGGCAGATTTGGAATCTGGTGTAAAGATAGATAAATTGGTTTATTTAAGAATTGTGAATTATTTAAGAAGGGTTCATAATATTACACCAAAGATTGAACATGCAGCAAATAAAACAACTAAGCAAATTCTTATCGACGAAGATAGGATGAAAATTAATAATAATAAAAATAAGCCTTTTAAATCATATTTGTTGCCACTGATTTCATCTGTAAAAGTTCGTATGGGATATACGAAGGATTATGTGAGAAATGAGGGGTTTGTGGAATTTTTTGATGATGTAGCTCGTTTACAAATTATTCACAATGCAGACCATCTTCTTGCTGGATGTTATGCAGGAACAATAGATATGAAGAAAATAAATAAGGCGGAACTTAATTGGATGAAAGAGATTTAATCTCTTCATAATAAATAATATTTCCATTTTTTTCTATGTCTAAAACACTTTCCGCA